>Ga0272448_1000124_pt1 | contig 110007 bp, 101 predicted proteins | sample YNPCB0191_FD_202220 | JGI IMG/M metagenome (GOLD analysis project Ga0272448, IMG submission 202220) | Hot spring sediment microbial communities from Yellowstone National Park, WY, United States - YNP-CB-019-1 | ecosystem: Environmental > Aquatic > Thermal springs > Hot (42-90C) > Sediment... | reverse complement strand
TCCGGTGGTCAAGAAGGGCCTCTCAGCGGCAAAATCCGCCGCACAAACCATTTAAATAAGATTGAGTAACAGAGAAATCCCCCGCCTGACCACGGGTCAGGTTAGGGAGCCTTTGTCTAAACTCGAGATTGATGTCCAGTACGGATATTACGAATGGGCCTGCTTTACCCTTCAGCAGTCCGCCGAGAAAGTGATCAAGGCGCTGGGCCTGGCCCGGGGGCTGACGCTGTGGGGGCATTCCCTGACCGAAATGTTGAAATGGATTGAGCAGGAAACGGGAATAGAGGTTCCAGCGGCGATTCTGGATCGGGCCCGACGGCTGGACCTGTATTACATCCCGCCCCGGTATCCGAACAGTTTCGCGTCGGGCAAGCCGGCCGATTACTTCACCGAGGCGCAGGCGCGGGAGGCACTGGATGCGGCGGATCAGATCATCCGGTTCTGTGAGCGTCATCTCCCTGGACCGGGATGAGGTCATCCGGCGTCTGCGGGAGATTTCCGCTCAAGCGTTGGCTGTGTTTCCAGAACTCCGGGAAGTCCGGCTCATCGGTTCCCTGGCCGAAGGGACCCATACCGGCACCAGCGACGTGGACCTGCTCCTGTTGCTGGACCGGGCCCCGGAGCATCCCATGGAGGAGATGAGGCCGTATTTCTACTTCTTCTCCGAACGGCTGAACATCGGGCTGGACGTCCTCCTGGCGGGCCCGACGCCCCCTGATGGAATGAGGGAATCTCTGCGGAAGAGCATTTTCCTGGCCGGTCGGGGGTAAGCGGAGGATAGAGGAGCGGGGGAGCAGAGGGGCGGAGGGGCAGGGAGCAAGTCGCAGGTCGCAGGTCGCAGGTCGCAGGGAGCAAGGGGGCAGAGGAGCAGGGGGCAGAGATGCAGGGCGTATCCAGGTTATCGGAAGACCACCGCCAGAAAGATAGCGAACGATTCCGATGATGGCTTGTGGGCGGTTGTCCGGGGTGTGTCCCAAGATTGTAGGACAACTGCGAGCAGTTGTCCTACAAGCGGAGAGAGATGCTGGAAGCGTTGGGGGAAGAACCGCTATGGTCAGACGAGATTTTCCTGGAGGAACTGACGCTGGGCAGGTATTTGGACCTGTCTGATGAGGAACGGGCTCATCTGTGGGAAGCGTGGGCCAGGGAGGATTGGGAAACAAGCGAGGAAGTGGATGTCCGCCTTGATGCGGTGCCTGCTGGATAAGGTCGTCGCCCGGCGGAGTCTGGAGGGACTGCTCAGGCTGGCTGAGGGGCGTGACCTGACGGGAGAAGAATTGTGGGCTGTGGACCTGCTCTGGTACGGTGCTGGAGGGGAGGATGGTGGATATTGAAGAACTCAAGCGGGAGATACTGGAGCGGCTCCGGCCGCTGGATCCGGAGCGAGTGATCCTCTTCGGCAGTTACGCCCACGGGAATCCGACGGAAGACAGCGACATAGACCTGTATGTGGTGACGAAGGATGAATTTGTGCCCGGGAGTTTTCGGGAGAAAGCCGATCTGAGGCTGAAAGTGTCCGAACTTTTGCTGGACCTTCGCTTGAAGTACCCTGTAGACCTCATCGTCCATACCAGGCCGATGTATCGGGAATTCAGAAACATGGGCAGCTTTTTCTCCGAAGAGATTTTCCAGCGAGGGGTTATTTTGCTGTGAGACGCATCAGCCGGGATTGGTTTCTTTCAGCGGAAATGGACCTGAGAAGCATAGAGCGGATGCTGGATGAGGAGTTTCTGGCGCCGGTTGCCTGCTTCCATGCCCAGCAGTGTGTGGAGAAATCGTTGAAGGCGATTCTGGAGGAGAATGGCCGGGAGATCGCCGGCGCGGCGCTGGAAAGGGAGCGGTGAGGCTTTGCTTATGTACAGAATTCGGATTACCCAGGCGGACTTGCATCCCCACCTGTGGGCACGGATGCATCAACGGGGTATTACTCTGGAAGAAATTGAACAGACCCTGAACGAGGGCTGGGAAGCCACCGATGCCAAACCCGGTACATTGGGAAGGGTGATGGTCTTTCGGTACGAAGCGGATTGGGAGGGGCAATTCTACCAGGAAAAAGAGGTGACGGTGTACTACAAGGTGACGGATGAGGGGCTTATTTTGTTGACGGCCAAGGCCCGGTATGGACAGGGTTTCCCAAGGGGGTGAAAATGAAGATTGAGTACGATTCGGTTCGGGATTTGTTGTACATCTGGTTTGGTCTTCCAGGGGAGAGAGCGGCGAAGACAGAGACCGTGGTGCCCGGGGTGTATGCGGATTTTGACCGAGAGGGTCGGCTGCTGGGCATTGAGGTTCTGGATGCCTCAGAAGTGCTGCGGCACCGGGTCCAGTTTGAGGTCGCGCTGGCGCCTTCCTCTGCCGAAACGGTTTCTGCTTAGGGTGGCGAATCGGCATCGCCAGCATCCTGTGGTAAGACCCTCTCCCTCTTCGGCCCTGTCCGGAGGCGATGGATGGCCCCGGCGGTCCAGGAACCGGAGGCACTCCGACCGGATAATGGGCAAGGTGTTGCACTTTACGATCAGCATACCGGCCGCGCTGGTGGCGATGGTCCTGCTCCTGCTGAACGGCCGGGAGATTGCCGGCGCGGCGTTGCAGAACGCGGCCGCCCTGAGGCTGCTGGCCCCCTGGCAGGAGGTGACGGCGGACCCGTCCTCGCTTCTCGCGTGCCCGCCCGGAGGCCCCGGCCCCGCAGCGGATGCCCTGATGAAAGCCGCGCTGCGCCTGAGGCCGGAAACCGGTTCCGCCTGGCTCCTCCAGGGCCGAAGCGCCTGGCTGGCCGGGAGGTGTTCGGAGGCCCGGGAGGCCTGGCGGCGGGCCGTGGCGCTGGCCCCGCAGAACCGGGCGGCCTGGCTCCTCTACCTCCTCAGCGGGCCGCCGGACCTGCTGCCCGAGCCCACCGTCGCCGAAGGGGTTGCTAACTACCTGGCTTTCCTGGGCGACCGGGCCCGGAGCGCGGAGCGGTGGGAGGAAGCGCTGAGGTGGTATGAGCGGTCCTTCTCCCTGGCCCCCGACGTCCCGACGGCCAGCCGACTGGAAGCGGTTTACCTGAAACTGGAGCGGAAGGAGGAGGCCGTTGCGCGCTGGGAGGAACTGGCCGCGCACCTGCTCCCCTCCGACCCGGGTCACTGGTGGGCGCTGGGCCGGGCCGCGGAACTGTCCCAGGACTGGGAACGGGCGGCGCTCTTCTACGGCGAGGGCGCCCGCCGGAGCGATGCCCCGTACGATTACCGGATGCGCCAGGGGGCGGCGCTGGAACGGCTCAAGGATTGGGCCGGGGCCGAGGCCGCTTATCGCCGGGCCGTGGAGGCCCGCCCCGACCTCTTCTGGCCCTACCTGAGCGTGGGCCATATGCGCCGGGCCCAGGAGGACTACGACGGCGCTCTGGCGTGGTACCGGAAAGCGGAATCGCTGGCCCCCAACCGGTATGAGCCCAGGTACTGGGTGGGCCTGGCCCAGTACCTGCGGGGGGATGACCGGGCGGCAGAGGAGGCTTTCCGGGCCGCGCTGGAGATGAACCCCCAGCATGCCTGGAGCGCCTACTACCTGGCCCAGAGCCTCTACCGGCAGGACCGGCGGGAAGAGGCCGTTTCCTGGCTGCGGACCGCCATCGGCCTCTACCCGGGCCAGCCCTGGAATTGGGCCGTCCAGTTGGGGGACTGGCTGGCCGAATCCGGGGATAAAGAAGGCGCCCTGGCCGCCTACCGCCAGGCCCTGGAGTGGAAGCCAGGGGATGAAGGGATAGAAGCGAAAATCCGGGCGCTGGGAGAAAACCTGCCTTGAAGGTCGCAACGATTGTCGGTGCTCGTCCTCAGTTTATTAAAGCAGCCCCGGTGAGCCGGTGGCTGCGCCTCCACCATCGGGAAATCCTGGTTCATACGGGACAACATTACGATTACCTTCTCTCAGAGGTCTTTTTCCGGGAACTGGGAATCCCCAAACCGGACTACAACCTCGGGATCGGCTCTGCATCTCACGGCAGGCAGACCGGAGAAATGCTGGCCCGGGTAGAGGAGGTTCTGCTACAGGAAAAGCCCGACTGGGTAGTGGTCTACGGAGATACCAATTCAACCCTGGCCGGGGCGCTGGCGGCCGCGAAACTCCATATCCCGGTCGCTCACGTGGAGGCAGGGTTGCGGAGTTACAACCGCACCATGCCCGAGGAAATCAATCGGGTCCTGACTGACCACCTTTCCAGCCTGTTGTTTTGTCCCACCGATACGGCGGTGAGGAACCTGGCCCGAGAAGGAATTACCCAGGGTGTTCACAAAGTTGGGGATGTGATGTACGATGTGGCCCTCTGGGGCCTGGAAATCGCCGAACGGAAATCCACCGTCCTGGAAACCCTTGGAGTAGACCCAGGCAATTACCTCCTGGTGACCATCCACCGTCCCGGCAACACCGATGATCCCCGCAATTTAAGCGCCATCGTTTCGGCCCTGAACGACGTTGCCGAGAGGGTCATTTTCCCGGTCCACCCCAGAACCCAGAAGGCCTTGAAGCAGTGGGGGCTCCACCCGAATTCCAACGTCCGGCTCATAGAGCCGGTCAGTTATCTGGATATGCTGATGCTGGAGAAGAATGCCCGGATGATCCTCACCGATTCCGGCGGGGTGCAGAAGGAAGCCTACATCCTGGGGGTTCCTTGCGTGACCCTGCGGGAGGAGACGGAGTGGGTGGAGACGGTAGAGGCCGGCTGGAATATCCTGGTTGGGGCAAACCGGGAGCGGATTGTGGAGGCAGTGCGGAATTTCCAACCAACCGGCGAGCGGCTCCCGCTGTTTGGAGACGGCAACGCCAGCCGAAGAATCGTTGAGATTCTGACCCAGGAGGCCATCGGATGATTCATCCCACCGTGGAGGTATCTCCCAAAGCTCAAATCGGTGAAGGGACCCGGATCTGGCATCACGCCCAGGTCCGGGAGGGGGCCAAAATCGGCCGAAATTGCATCATCGGCAAGAATGTGTATATAGACTTTGATGTGACCATCGGAGACCATGTGAAGATCCAGAACAACGCTTCCGTGTACCACGGGGCGACCATTGAGGACGGGGTTTTTATCGGCCCTCATGCCTGTCTGACCAATGACAAAATCCCCCGCGCGATTACCCCTGCGGGCGAATTGAAGGGCAGCCAGGATTGGGAAGTGGGGAGAATCCTGGTGAAATACGGTGCCTCCATCGGGGCTGGTGCCGTGATCCTTCCCAACGTGACCATCGGCCGCTTCGCGATGGTGGGGGCCGGGGCGGTGGTGACCCGGGACGTGCCCGACCACGGCCTGGTGGTGGGGAACCCGGCCCGGCTGGTCGGGTATGTGTGCCGGTGCGGCCGCCGACTCTGCCCGCAAGGAGTGAGAGGCCAGAAGATGCTTATGGTGTGCGACGTCTGCAATGAAGAATACGAATTCCCTCAGGAGGAGCAATGATTCCTATCGCCCGCCCCATCATCAGCGAAGAGGAAAAGCAGGCCGTCCTCGCCGTCCTGGAAAGCGGCCAACTGGCCCAGGGCGAAAAGGTGGCTGAGTTTGAGCGGGAGTTCGCCGCCTTCTGCGGTGCCCGCTATGCCGTGGCGACCTCCTCCGGCACCACTGCCCTCCACACCGCTCTGCTCGCCGACGGCATCGGCCCCGGCGATGAGGTCATCACCACGCCGTTTACCTTTATCGCCTCTGCCAATGCCATTCTCTTCACCGGTGCCCGGCCCGTCTTTGTGGATATTGAGCCCGAGACCTTCAACATTGATCCCAACCGGGTGGAAGAAGCGGTGCGGGAGCGGAAAAAGAAGGGCGCCCGGCTGAAGGCCATCCTGCCGGTGCATCTCTTCGGCCACCCGTGCGATATAGAAGCCATTATGGAGATTGCCCGCAGGTATGACCTGCTGGTGATAGAGGACGCCTGTCAGGCCCACGGGGCTTCGGTGAACGGCAAAAAAGTCGGAACTTTCGGGACAGGATGCTTCTCCTTTTACCCCACCAAGAACATTACGACCGGAGAGGGGGGCATCATCCTCACCGATGACGAAAAGGTCGCCGAAAAGGCCCGGATGATCCGGGACCACGGGATGAGGAAACGGTATGATCACGAGATTTTGGGGTTTAACTTCCGCATGACGGACATCCAGGCCGCTATTGGGCTGGCCCAGTTGAAGAACCTCCCTCGGTGGAACGAGCAAAGAATCCGAAACGCCGCCTATCTGACGGAGCGCCTGCATCATCTGCCTTTTGTGGTCCCTCCGGTCGTAAAAGAAGGGTGCGTCCACGTGCTCCACCAGTACACCATCCGGATCAAAGGCGACCGGGATAGAGCCGTTGAGCGGTTAAAGGCCAAAGGAATTGGGGTGGGAATTTATTACCCGCTCCCCGTGCATCAGCAGCCGGTATACCGGGACCTGGGTTACGATGATGTCCTTCCCGAAGCGGAGCGGGCCAGCCGTGAAGTGCTTTCCCTTCCCGTCCATCCGGCCTTGAGACCGGAGGACCTGGAAACCATTGTAGAGGCGGTTGCCTCTCTGGGGGAGGAAATCGGATGCTCCGGGTCGCGGTGATCGGCGTGGGGACAATGGGAAAACAGCACGCCAGGGTGTATACCGAAATCCCCGGCGTGGAACTGGTGGCCGTCGCCGACCCTGATGAGGGCAGGACGGCGGAGATTGTCCATCGCTATAAAATAAAAGCCTATGCCGATTACCGGGAAATGCTCCGGCGCGAAAGGCCGGACGCCGTTTCCATCGCCGCTCCCACCCATTTGCATCGCCCGATCGCACTGGATGTGATTGCCGGGGGAGTCCATCTCCTGATAGAGAAACCCCTCGCTTCCACCCCGGAAGAGGCATTGGAAATCATCCGGGCGGCTGACGAGAAGGGCGTTAAACTGACCGTAGGGCATATAGAACGGTTCAATCCGGCGGTGAGAGAGTTGAAGAGACGGCTGGATGCCGGAGAACTGGGCAGAGTATTCCTCCTTCACGCCCGTCGCCTGGGGCCTTTCCCCGAACGGATTCAGGATATGGGCGTGGTCATTGACCTGGCCAGCCATGACCTGGATGTGATGTATTACCTCCTGGGAGTGGAGGTGGAGCGGGTTTACGCCGAGACGATGCGGCAAATCCACACCCGGTACGAAGACCTCCTCACCGGCCTGCTGCGGTTCCGGAACGGCGTTATCGGCGTGCTGGACGTCAACCGCCTGACCCCCACCAAAATCCGGGAGTTGGCGGTCACCGGTGAGCGGGGGATGTTTGTGGTCAATTACCTGACCCAGGACCTGTACTTCTACGAAAACCACTATGCTTCCAGCGGCTGGGAGGTGCTGGGAATTTTCAAAGGTGTGGGGGAAGGGAACGTGGTGCGGTTAAGGGTGGAGAAGGAAGAGCCCCTGCGGGCAGAGTTGAGGGCCTTCGTAGAAGCCATTGTCCAGAATGCGCCTCCCCCGGTCAGCGGGGAGGGCGGCCTGCGGGCGGTGATCCTGGCGCAGAAACTGGTGGAATCCGGGCGCACCGGAGCGGTGGTTGTGATGAACAATCGTCCTGGGGAGGGAGCGCGTGTTTGAGGAACGTCTTGCTGCGATCCGGGACAAACGGGTTAAAATTGCCGTAATCGGGCTGGGATACGTGGGCCTCCCGGTGGCGTGCATATTCGCCCGGGCCGGTTTCAGGGTGGTGGGAATAGACCGGGTGGAGGAGAAGGTGCACCAAATCCGCCAGGGGCTCTGCCCCATCGGCGGGAAGGAGCCAGGTCTGGCGGAACTGGTCGCCCAAGTTGTGCGGGATGGCCGGCTGAGCGCCACCACACGCTACGAGGAGTGCCGGGACGCCGGGGTGGTCATCATCGCCGTGGAGACCCCGGTGGATGAGGAAACCCGTAGGCCGAAGTATGAAGCCCTCCGCACGGCACTGGTCTCCCTGGGGAATCACCTCTCGCGCGGAACGCTGGTCATCGTGGAATCCACCATTGCTCCCCTCACGATGGAGCGGGTGGTCCGGCCGATCCTGGAGGAGACCTCGGGCCTGAGGGCGGGGGAGGACTTTTACCTGGCCCACTGCCCGGAGCGGGTCCGGCCCGGAAGGTTGCTCTACAACCTGGAGCACATGCCCCGGGTAATCGGAGGCATGACCCCCGAAGCGGGCCGACTGGCCCTGGAACTCTACCGGCACATCGTCCGGGCCGACCTGGACGTCACGGATTGCCTGACGGCGGAGATTGTGAAGACAACGGAGAACGCGTATCGGGATGTGCAGATTGCCTTCGCCAACGAGATTGCCCTGCTTTGTGAGAGTTTGGGGGCGGATGTGTGGAGGGTGCGGGAACTGGTGAACAAGTGTCCTCAGCGGGACATGCATCTGCCCGGCGCGGGGGTGGGCGGCCACTGCTTGCCCAAAGACCCGTGGCTGCTGATCGCCAATGCGCCGGAGGGTTTCCAGGCCCGCCTCATCCCGGCGGCCCGGGCGGTCAACGACGGGATGCCCCTCCACGTGGCCGACCTGGTCGTGAAGGGGTTGCGGCGGGTGGGGAAAGAGGTGCGGGGGAGCCGGATCGCGGTTTTGGGGTATGCTTATCTGGAGAACTCCGATGACACCCGCAACAGCCCCAGCGAAGTGCTGGTGCGGAAATTGCGGGAACTGGACGCGGAAGTGGTTATCCACGATCCCTATGTTCCCCCCTACCAGGGGGACCTGCGGGAGCGCCTCCGGGGCTGCGACGCGGCCGTCCTGATGGTTGCCCACGACGAATACCGACATCTGAACCCGGCCGAACTGGACGTGCCGGTGGTGGTGGATGGGAGGCGGGTTTTGGAAGAGGGAGGACATCAACGAGTGATCCGGCTGGGCAGAGGGGATTGGCAGGGATAAGATTGGCACTGCATAGGACTTCTGCGGGAGGCTTGGATCGTGCAGCGGGAGGCGATCACGCGGCTGAGAAAGATCGTCATAAACGCCAATATACCTGTGGGATATTTCCGGCTTAAGCGATTGGTGTATAGCCCATTTGTTCATGATGTGGCCACACTAGTTTTAGGAACTGCCTTTGCTCAGGCTATTTCAATTATTATTAGCCCTTTCTTGACCCGGCTTTATAGGCCTGAGGAGTTTGGATTTGCAGCTACTTATACAGCTTACGTTGCAATTTTCTCCCTAATTGCTACTTTCCGCTACGAGTTGGTAATTCCTTTGCCGAGTTCTGACATAGAAGCGGCCAATCTGGTTGTGCTCACCTTAAAAATTTGTGCAGCAATGAGTTTGCTGTTTTTCCCAATAATCTTAATAATGGACAGAGTTATTGTTGGCCTCCTCGGTGGTCAGGCTTTAGGTCGTTGGGCTTATCTTTTGCCGATCTCAATTTTTTTAGCAGGTGTATTTAATACCTTTCAGTTTTGGTTTAACCGTATAGGTAAGTATAAGGAGATGAGTGTTGTACGTCTTCAGAACTCGCTATTCACTTCTATCGCAAATGTTTTGCTTGGTTTAGGTGGTATACATGGTGGATTGGTCTTCGGAGCTCTTTTGGGACAAACCTCTGCATCTTCATATGCCTTATATCAAATATGCCAAAAAGATAGCGCAATATTTACTTCGGTTAACTGGTCAAACCAAAGAGAGGCATTGAGGAAGTACCTCTCGCTTATCCAACATATTGTACCCTCTCATTTAATCGGTACAGTTGCCATGCAGCTTCCGATCTTCATAATGAGTAATGCCTACTCTTTAGAAACCGCTGGGTTCTTTTCCTTAGCCTACCGAATGATTACATTACCCACAATCCTTGTGGCCAGTGCTATTGGTGATGTCTACAGGCAAAGAGCTGCGAGGGATTTCAACTTTAAAGGAGAATTTATGGGCATCTATATCAAAACCTTGATAGCAACAACACTTCTCGCCCTTCCATTTTACCTTCTTCTTGTCCTGGTTGGGCCAGATGTATTTGCACTTATATTTGGCGAGTCTTGGCGAGTAGCAGGGGAATACGCGCGTATACTTGCCGTTGGAGCGTTTTTTCAGTTCGTTTTCACTCCAATAGACAAAGGAGCACTGATAGTAGGGGCAAAAAGATATATTTTTTTATGGCATTTGATGCGTTTTATGCTTCTTCTCGGACTTTTGATGGGCACGACGTTCGGCAACATCGAGGTGGAGATAACCTTGTGTGCTTTAGTGATAATTAACTCAACCCTGTATATTGCAGATGGAATTGTTGGATTCAAATTTGCCAGGGGAGTCTTCTTCAAAAAATGAGGCATTTTCACGATCAAAATTTTTGGGCCAAGTTGTGGTCATACCACCTTGAGTCCTATCTGGCTGCGCCCCCGCGCTGCGGGTACTGGATGGCTTCTTTTTTGCAAAATTGTTATCATTACACAATTTTGGAAATTGCTGCCGGGAGTTGCCGGGATAGCAGGTATCTTTCTTCTCTTGGCTACCGTGTTGTCGCGCTTGACTTTGACGGGAAGACGTTATGTTATCTTGTACAACGTTTCAGAGGTTCACCTTTGTTTTATTGTGTAGGAGACGCTTTTGCTCTTCCTTTCTCTGAAAAGTCTTTCGACGTAAGTTTTTCAAACGGTTTTTGGATATGTTTTGACGATGATGGGCTCTTGCACTCGCTTCTCCGTGAACAAGCCAGGGTTACTAGGAAATACTTAATTACTTTCGTGCACAACAAAGAGAATAGCTCTCTGGTTAATCTCTTCCGCGATAAATCTTTACATGATCCGCTCTATGACATTAGATTTTTTACACGCAACGAGTTGGCTAAAATAGTTAGGGAATCAGGCATTACCTTTAGGAGCATATCTTTTTATAAATTCGGAGGCCTGGCAGATATTTTTTATTCTGCTCGCTTCACTAAATTTGTGAGATATATATCCCTATTAGTGCCAAAATTATATGCATTCCAGTCTTGGCAGCAAACTGAGCGTATTGTTTGTGTAGTTGAATTGGTTTAACTCTCGCAGGATGGTTAACTATATGAGTGAGTGTATCTATATTTTCAGCCCTGGATTAGACCAAGCACTTGCTATAGCGCGTTTATTGCGACGTTATTATGAAGGGAATATTATCGGTGTGACTCTATTAGACAAGGAATTTTATCCTTGTAGCCGCCTCTATGATTCAATTATCCCAGCGTCTTGGGTAAATCTAAACGCTCCAGACATTCGGTTAATACCAACGGGTGCTCTCTCAACAAGGTATTTACTTGAACTGCGAGGAGATATTACACTAGGCCAGATAACACTTAAAAGAAGTGCGCTTAGAGTTTATGATAAGCTTTGGATTATAAGACATGCACAGAGGATTGGCATCCCTGTTCCAATAACATGGTCCCAAAGTGAAGAGATACCTGGTTATCCGGTTTTTTACAAGCCAGCCTTTGAAAAGGGGGGTGGAAATAGAGGGATTGCCTATAAAGCGGGTGATCTCCCTAAGAATAAAAACGGGTTAATCTTTCAAGAGGTAATCCAAGGAAAGGGTACGTATGGGGTATCTTTTCTGGCTGAACAAGGCAAACTTTTGGCATATGAAGCACATTACGAGGTAGAAAGTTACCCTAAGCCAGGAGGATCTGCGATTATTATAGAAAGATTTTATGATCAAAGGCTAATTGAATATTCCCAACGCCTGCTCGAGGCTCTTGGATACTCTGGATGGGGCCTTATTGAATTCAAGTATTGTCCCTATCGGGAGGACTATGTGTTTATGGAGGTTAACGCTAAATTTTGGGCTTCCTGCGAATTTACGTTTAGAAATAACCCACTTTTCCTAAAACTACTCTTTGATATAGATTCAAAGGAAAAACCCATTGTGAGAATGTTTTTTGTGGAACGCGCAGCAGCACGTGGTTTGTGGTTCCTTGTTGTGCATTTTGTTAAACTTTTGGGAAGATCTGAATTGTGCATCTATCCAGGGTGGCCTCGCCGTTTCTTTAAGAACCTTATTTTGGCGTTAGCATCTTATTCAAAAATAGCGAAGTTGCTTGACTTTATTGGCGGTGATCATGAATAATAATGCTTTGCTTATAGTTGGTCCAAGTAATTATGCACCAGAACGGTTTTATGTTCTTAAAGTCATTTTTAATGAGTTCCTTGGAATAAATTATGTGTATAAAGAAGCGCCTACAGCAAAGTGTATGGAAGTCAGGTTAGCAGATAACCCTAGCAAAGTGCTCGTGTGGCCAGATCTTTTTTTCCAATTAGAGACTGTAAAATGGTTGACCCCGAAATCGCTTCCAATTGAGCCTTTGCCTATGTGGCATGCGAAAAGTGATTTACCTGAGGTAATATTGGCCAACCCCAGCATTCCTGTTATATTCGGTGTAAATAAAGGGACATGGTTTAGGGGGAATGAAAACAAAATAGAATTGGGGGTTGATATAACTGGTAGTATATTTTTTATTCTTACACGTTACGAGGAATTAGTTGTAGCTGAGCGTGATGAACACAAGCGTTTTCCAGCAAAAGCTTCCTTGGCTTACCGCGCAGGTTTTTTAGATCGGCCCATTGTCGACGAATATATAGAAATCCTGTGGGCGTGCCTGAAGAGGCTGTGGCCGGGATTAACGAGGAAAGAACAAAGATATCGGGTCTGGTTGAGCCATGATGTAGATATCCCTTTGTGCGCAGTAGGGAGGCCGTGGATTATGGTCATTAGAAGGGCGGGCGGTGACCTGGTCAGGAGAGGTAATATAAGCCTGTTTGCTCGCAGGGTCCAGTCCAGGCTCTTGAACGATCCACGGTTTGATCCTTGTAACACTTTTGATTTCATTATGGGTATAAGTGAGCGGTATAATTTGAAAAGCACCTTTTTCTTTAAGGCTGGCCATAGCAATCCTTTATATGATAATAACTACTCGCTGGAGGATCCATGGATTCAAACCCTTATGCAACGCGTTTATGAAAGTGGGCATGAAATCGGGATTCATCCAAGTTACGAGGGTTATAGAGACGAAAAAACACTACGGTTAGAATGTGAAAGACTACGGCGAGTTGCCGAGAGTTTGGGGATTTCCCAGGAATGCTGGGGGAGCCGCCAGCACTATCTGCGCTGGGAAAACCCTGTGACCTGGCAGATCTGTGAGGAATCTGGTGTGGATTATGATAGCACACTGGGTTTCGCCGATCACGTTGGTTTTCGGTGTGGCACGGGCCATGAGTTTCCGGTGTTCAATTTGAGGACACGGTCGCCTTTGCGCCTGCGTGAGCGTCCTCTGGTAGCGATGGATACAACGCTGCTGGCTCCACAATACATGGCTCTGCGACCGGAACAGGCTATAGAATGGATTGAGCGTCTTTCCAGCACATGTCGCCGCTTTGGAGGAACCTTCAGCCTGCTTTGGCATAACAGTAATCTGATAGAGTCCTGGCAAAGGGAGCTTTATCTCAAAGTTTTGGAAGCAGCTGTCCGCTGAGACTATAAACCGATGAAACCAATCTCGGAGTATGAAATTAATGGGGTTGACAACAGGAGGGGAGATTATGCTTTCGGAATCGCTCTGTTATGCCCAGGGCCGCCTTTCGTCTAAACTGGCCAAAATTGACTTGGGCTCTCTGGGGATTTCTGAATATCAACAAAGGTATTTGTCCAGTTATTTTCGCAATCTGGATGGCATCCTTCAAGTGTACGGGAGGATACTTTTGTTGGCTACAGAAGAAATACAGTATCCCCTTAGAGATTTTGTTTTGGTAGATTATGGTGGAGGTAGCGGGCTTTTATCTTTTCTGGCCCTTGAGGCAGGAATTGGTACTGTTATTTATAACGATATTTATGATGTTTCTTGTGAGGATGCCAGAAAGTTGGGTCAGGCTTTACACCTGCCTCTGTCACGAATTGTGTGTGGTGATGTAGATGAACTGGTCTCGTATTTGCGAAAAGAAAAAATCAATGTGAACGCAATTGTATCCTATGATGTCATTGAACACATTTATGACATAAAGCACCATTTTGAAACATTGGGTTCACTGCCAAGAACATTCGTAGTTGTATATGCTTCCAGCGCGAACAGCAAAAATCCTCTCATTGTCCGGCGTTTGAGAAAAAAGCAAATAGAGGCCGAATACATAACGCGAGAAAGAACGTGGGGACATAAAGAACGGGATACACTGGAAGCATATTTTACCGTGAGAAAAAAGATTATTGCGGCTTACGCCCCAGAATTAAGTCTGGCGGAAATAGAGCATTTGGCTCGTGCTACGAGGGGACTCCGTCAAGGCGATATAGAAAAATGCGTAGACGAATACCGACAGAGGGGAACGATTTCTTACCAGATTGCTGATCCCACCAATACATGCGACCCATATACGGGTAATTGGTGTGAGCATTTGATAGACTTCGGGTGGCTTGAGCGAACTGTACGGAACGCGGGTTTCTATCAAGTGAAAATGTTTGCTGGTCTCCATTTACTGAGTGGATCTTCGCTAAAACAAGTTCTCAAGATAACCAGTAATCTGGTGATCAAGCTTGTGGGAAATAGAGCGATTTTCGCTGCTCCGTATTATATTCTCTATGCTGAGAAGCCGCTTGACCGAGGACCGCTGGAAAGGCTTTGAAGGTTTAGATGCGGGGTTTGTAAGGCAGAATATACCAGCCGGCTGTGTGTTTTGTTTGGGATCGTGAGACGATTTGAATTGATTGAGTGTGAGACCAATGATGCGTTTCAGAACTTTGCCAAAAACGGTGCAAGGTTATCTGTTGTGGGCTGGAGGCTTATCGCTTCTTTACCTGCTTTCTCCAGTGGTTTCTTATTTGATCTTTTGGGAAGTCCTACCAAGAGTTAGTTTAACGTTGTTCTTCGGCGGATTGCTTGTACCGACCTTTGTTTTTCGTGTTCTGCTATTGCTTATGAACCATTTGCGGTTTATGACCGCGGAATCTTTTTTGAGTTTCCTTTTGTTATGTTGGATATCATTACTTCAGTTTTTGTGGTATCCGATAGTTTCTGCTCAGGTCAACACGAGTGATGTTTTGTCCACGCTTGCGCTAACTTTTGTCACTTCTTGGATATTGTGGCTCGGAGGGGAATCTCTGTCTCATCTCTTCATTCAAAAAAGACGTCTCGCGCGGACTCTTATCTTCATCACTTACTTGGGCCTGATGTGCATCGTCTTATATGGCATAACAAAGGGGTTTAGTATATATAGCGGATTAATGTTTATGGCTCTTCAGAACCCTATCTCAGGGGAATTTTACAATTACTATATCCCTCTTGCGGACTCGCTTGCCCTTTTGGGTTTATGTTTATTGGCTGAAATTAAGGCGACCCGAATTTATAAGCCCTTGAGGATTTACTTTGTTACCGCAATGCTTTTGTTATTTACCTTTTCCCGTGCCAGTTTTTACCTTTTCGTGGTTATAGGTCTTGGCTTGCTTTGCATTAAGTTCCAATCCGGGTTAACAAAACATCTAATTCCTGCCATTTTTATTGGAACGAGTATGTTGATTCTGATAGTAATACTGTTTCCTTCAACCTTATCTTTAGATGTAAGTATGCTTCCTCCCCTTTTCAAACGCCTGATCCTTCCCTTGATTGGCTCCGATCTTTCGGTGGAGTATCGCTTGCAGTTTTTGGCAGATTGGTTGGAATATATAAAACAGCATTGGTTGCTGGGCTACTTTATGATTGAGGCAATTGGCAGAGGAAAAGGTACTTATGCTCATAACTGGCTGTCCTTTTGGCTTTCATACGGACTTGGCCCCTTTGTTTTATCTCTTTGGATTATAATTTCTCTTTTAATTAAAAGCTGGCAAAGGCATAAATGTTCTTTGGCAAGCCTTATAGGTTTTATGCTTTTGGCCTTTTGTTTTTTGAGCGTTATCGTTGCTCGTTCTTACACGTGGCCATATATATGGTTTGCCATAGGATTTGCCGGAGTTGCTTCACGCGACCGGGAAAAGCACAATACCTATCTTTAGATGAAATGCAGGGGGTGTAATTTGAAGATCGCGATTCTTTCCTTTTATGGAAAGCAGAAAAGGCGTGTTTCATCTAATCGTATCTATGGGCTGTTGCGCGGTCTGTCAAAATTGGGAGCGAAAGTTTATTTATTCACAATTCCTGTATCCCTTCCACCAGAGGAATGTTTTGATGTTTCTTTCTGCGAAGATGTCGTTGAGTTTTCATGTTTTCCGTTACCATTCTGCCTTTATGAGGCAGGCAGAAAGGTTATGCAAAAGATTGTCTATAGAAATTTATCTGGTAATATCCCTGAGGAAAGCGGAGAAAAAGAGAGAACCGACTCCCTCAATCTTGTGCGCAATTTGTGGCATTGGCGTTACGCAAGCCCGATATTTAGAGATGATACGCGAGGAAAAGGATATTTTGTTTTTACAACACTTACTGCGCACAAGCTCTTAAGATACGTTCAGAAAAACAACATTAGAGTTCTATTTACAAGCCATGCTCCTCCAATAGCGCATGAAATCGGATTATATATCAATCAAAAAATGGGCAGCAGGCTCTACTGGATAGCTGATTTTCGTGATCCTCTGATAGGTCATGAGTATCCTCTTCCAATTACCTATTCCGAGAGACTGGCAAGAATTCAGGAGAAGACTTTTTTATTTGCTGATTTGGTGACCATGGTTTCGTGTTCCATGATAGAAGATGCGCAGAGATTTATATCCAGCAGATCTATCAGAGTTGAAAGCAACAAATTCTTTTGTCTGTATAATGGCTTCTTGAAAGAGGTTGTGGAGTTGCGTCCGTCAGATGACATCCCTTTTGATAAGGAGAGATTAAGGATCGGTTATACAGGATCAATCCATAGGGAAAGGAGTCTTTCAACTTTTTTTGAAGCCCTGTTATCTTTTGAAGAAGAACGGGAACGCATAGAGTTTATATATGTAGGCCCTCAGGCTGATCTAGTCAGGTATATGGTCAATAGGTATCAATTGCAATCCGTATCTCGTATTTTGGAAGAGGTCAGCAAGGAAACTGCTCTGTGGATACAAAACGTATCAAACATTCTTTTACTACTTAAGGGCGACACCGATCGGGGAGTCTTTACCGGCAAATATTTTGAATATCTATCCAGTGGGAAGCCGATCCTGGTTATAGGGGACAAAGACAAGGAGTTTAATGAGATCGCATTGCGAGTTGGAGGGGTTAAAATAGTCCCCAACGGCCCTGAAGGCAGCAAACAAATTGAGGTAATCTTGAGAAGTCTTATTAACACCACAAATCTTCAGACAGAGATGCGATCAATCTTTGGCGAACGAAGAGAAGAAGAAGTTAGCCGTTTTCACTGGGATTCGCTTGCAGAGCGCTTTTACGAGCGAATTCTTCGGGACTTAGGGAATGAAGTGTAAGGGGCTACAAAAATACCAGCTCGTTGGGATCAAATCAGGTAGAGAGACTGACCTATGGCAAACAGGTCTGTGGATAGCGCTGGTTTGAGAGTGGCCCTGCTTGCTTTTTCCGTTCGCGGAGCCATGGGGCAGTACTTAGAGGCTCTTGTCCCTGATTTAGCCAGACAAGTTGAGCTGCATCTATTTGTGCCTGAGCACTATTCAGGGCAGGAGTCTTTTGAATTTATTCATCGTTTCAGAACGGGCCAAACCCGTAAAGATGCGCTTCTTAGATTCATAAACCCTTTTTATGCTTGGGAACTTTGGAAAAAAATTCGCACCCTTCAACCGGATTTACTTCATATTTTTAACGGTGAAGGCTATCCCTGGAGCCTATTGTTATCTCAATGGTGCCGCTGTGAGAGAATACCCCTTTTCCTTACTCTGCATGATCCTGAAGTTCATCCAGGTAGTTTCTGGGATTATGCAAATGGAATAATCAGAAAGCTGATTGTGCCTCGGGTATATGGTGTGCATATTCACAGCAGAGTCTTCATCCAGGCCGCTTGCAGGCTAGGAGCCCGTCGGGTAGTAGTTATTCCGCATGGTAGTATAGCAGAACGTTTTCTCAGATATAAACGCCCTGGTGTGATACGTGAACCTGTTGCACTCTTTTTTGGCCGCTTGGAAGCATACAAAGGATTAGATCTGTTAGTGGAAGCCGGACTTGAGTTGAAAGGAAAATTGCGGGTGATAATCGCTGGCCCTGGGCGGGTACCCTCTAAAGTTTCTGCAGCGGTCCAGCGGTATCCGGAGTGGTTTGAAGTTCGAAATCGGTTTGTCTCTGACGAGGAAGCCGCAGATCTCTTCCAAAGAGCTTCGGTTTTGGTATTACCTTACCGTCATGCAACTCAATCGTCTCTGCCCCTTATTGCTGCAGCCTTTGATTTACCTGTAGTCGCTTCATCATTGGGTGCTTTCATAGAGGACATACCCCGCGTAGGGGGGATGTTAGTACCTCCTGGTGATGCTAGAATGTTGGCAAAGGGTATGTTAGAGGCTATAAAGTTAAGGCCCGTATATCCATATGAAATGAACATGTCCAATATTGCATCCAGATTTGTACAATGGTATAACAGCGAATTAGACGAAAAAATCTAAAATGACTCTACTGCAAAAACTCACCGCAGAGACGCCGAGAGCGCAGAGTTTTACTTTAAATACAAACTCCGCGTGCTCTGCGTTTCGGCAGTGAAATGACCTTTTTGCAGTGGACTCAAAATTAAAAAGCCATTGAGGTTTTTGCTCTATGGAAGATTGCCGTTTGAAAAGCGACTCTCTGCAAAGATGCCTTGCCTTCTTCTCCCAGCACGACTTCAACCTCTATCGCTTCCGCATGCCTGTGATGCAGGTGCTTCGGGAGCGCGGGGCACAGGTGTGGGCAATCTGCCCCCCGGGAGAATATAGCCCGCGCTTTCGGGAATACGGGATTGAGTTCGTGCCCATATCCCTGGACCGCAAAACCTTTAACCCTCTGAGGGCGTGGACCACGGTTAACCGGCTCAGGTCTATCTTGCGGGAATTGCGGCCCGACGTGCTTCATACGTCCACACTGCGGCCGAATGTCTATGGGGCCCTGGCCGGGTGGCTGGCTGGAGTACCGGCGATTGTTTGTACCGTAGAAGGGCTGGGCACCCTTTACACCAACCACGATTTAAAGACCTGCGTGCTTCGCTGGGGAGTGGAGCAGACCACTCGCCTGGCCCTGCGGGCGGCGGATGCAATTATCTTTCTGAATCCGGATGACCAGAGTTACTACCTGAGCCAGAAACTTTGCCACCCGGAGCAGGCCCGGCTGATCGTGAGCGCAGGCATAGATGTTAAGGCATTCTCGCCTGATCGTTTCTCCCTGGAGGAACGTCAGAGGCTGCGCCAGGAGCGGGGCTTCTCTCCCGATGCGATTGTGGTGACGATGATTGCGCGGCTGATCGCCCCCAAAGGGGTTCGGGAGTTTCTGCAGGCGGCCGAGCGTCTGAACGGGAAGGCCCGCTTCGTGCTGATCGGCGAGCCCGATCCCGGGAACCTGGACTCGCTGACCTGGGAGGAAATCCAGGCCTACGTCCAGCGAGGCCTCGTTCTGGCCCCGGGGTGGCAGAACGATGTCATCCCCTGGCTGGCTATAACGGATATTTTTGTGCTTCCTTCTTATTATAGAGAGGGAATACCCGTTACGGTGCTGGAAGCGATGGCGATGGGATTGCCGGTGGTGGCGACGGATGTGCCGGGGTGCCGGGAGGCCGTCGTCGCCGGAGAGACCGGGTTCCTGGTGCCGCCCCGGAACGTGGATGAACTGGTTGGGGCGATCCAGAAACTGGTGGAGGACCCCGCCTTGCGCCGGCGGATGGGACAGGCCGGCCGGGCGCGTGTGGTCCAGCATTTTGCAGTGGAGCGAATTGTGGAGCAGTATCTTGGTCTGTACACGGAATTATTGAGTACAACCAGGAAATCCGAGTGAGACAAGGGGCAATGCGGACCCAAGCTCAGCAACAGGCCACTGCTCTCCAACAACGTGCCCTTTTCCCCCTTCCCTTCTCCGAGCGGCGGCTGGTCCTGATGGCGCTGGACCTGCTGGCCATGAACGGCGCGCTGTTCCTGGCGATGGCTCTGCGGCCCGGATACGGGCTGGATGGAACCCTGGTGCTCCGGCATCCCTTCTGGTTCCTCCTCCTGAGCCTGCTCTGGCTGCTCATCGCCCAGACCTTTGATGCCTACAACCTGCGCGTGGCCGGGAGGTTCTCCTCCTCTGCACTGGCCGTCCTTAAGGCCGGTCTGATCACCACGGGGATGTACCTTCTCATCCCGTACGTTACCCCCGCTCTGCCCACCTCGCGCTCGGCTTTGCTGGCCTTTCCCCTCCTTGCCGTTGGGGCACTTCTGGCCGGCCGGGGGCTCTACCAGGTGGTCCTGACCCAGCCCGCGCTCTGCCGGCGCGCGCTCATCATCGGCGCCGGCTGGGCCGGTCGCACCATCGCCGAGGCCCTGGCCGAGCACGGGGACGGGACGTACCAGGTGGTGGGCTTTGTGGACGATGACCCGGCGAAATTGGGCAGGGGAGCATGGGAGCCGGGGAGCGTGGGAGCGTGGGAGCGAGGGAGCGAGGGGGCAGAGGAGCAGAGGGGCAGAGGAGCAGAGGGGCAGAGGGGGGGAGCAAGAGAGAATTCACCTCTGCACCTCTGCACTCCTGCACCCCAGCACCCGCGCTCCGAAGGCACCCCTGTACCTCCGCCCCCCGGCACCTCTGCGCCTCCGCTCGTGCTGGGCAACCGCTACGCCCTCCCGGCCCTGATCCGTCAACATCGCGTGGATACCCTTATTCTGGCGATTACACACGATGTTAACGGCGACTTGCTGCAAATCTTAATGGACTGCCTGGAACTGGGGGTGGAGATCGTCCCGATGCCCGTCCTCTACGAGCAACTCACCGGTCGGGTGCCGGTGGAGCATGTGGGCAGCAACTGGTATGTGGCCATGCCCCTGAGCCACCCCCTCACCCGGACGTTCAACCGGATGATCAAGCGGGCCATGGACATCGTCCTGGCCTCTCTGGGGATGCTTTTCCTGGCATTCTTTTTCCCCTTCATTGCCCTGGCGATTTATCTGGACTCTCCGGGCCCGATCTTCTACACCCAGGAGCGGGTCGGGGAAGGGGGGCGCATCTTCAAGGCCTACAAATTCCGCTCCATGGTGCCCGATGCGGAGAAGGGGCGGGCGGTCTGGGCCCAGGAGAACGACCCCCGGGTCACCCGGGTGGGGCGCATCCTGCGCCGGACCCACGTGGACGAATTCCCCCAGTTCCTCAATATCCTTAAGGGAGAAATGAGCGCGGTGGGCCCCCGGCCGGAGCGACCGGAGTTCGTGGAGGAACTGGCGAAGGAGATTCCCTTCTACCGGGTCCGTCACGCCGTCAGGCCCGGCATGGCCGGCTGGGCCCTGGTGAAATACGGCTACGCGTCCTCCAAAGAGGATGCCCTGGTCAAATTGCAATATGACCTCTTCTACATCAAGCACTGGTCGCCCTGGCTGGACATCGTCATCCTGCTGAAGACGGTCCTGGACACCGTGACGCTCCGGGGGCGGTGAGAGCGGAGGGGACACCTGGCTTTGAGTTTGAAAAACCGCAGAGGGCGCAAAGAGCGCAAAGAAAAGTAACTACCTACCCAAGAACCGTTTCATAAAAACCACGAAGGACACGAAGGCCGCACAAAGGGCACGAAGGATGATATTTTATCCCTTTGTGTCCTTTGTGAGTACTTTGTGCCCTACCCAATACAGCCGCCCCAAAGCGGTTCTGGTCCGCTACGAAGATTACAACGCCCTGGTCAGGCAGGCAGCGGAGGGACACCCCCACATCATCCGCCAGCCTGATGTCAGTGGGGGTGAACCCATTATCCGCGGAACTCGCATCTCCGTGCGTCACATCGTGGAGCGAATCCGGGCTGGCCAATCGGTGGACGACATCCTGGTCGCCCTTCCTCATCTGACGGCCACTCAGGTCTACGATGCTCTTTCCTACTACTACGACCACCAGGCCGAGATAGAAGGGCTGATCCGGGAGAGCCAGCCTGAACGGGTGATCGCGAGCCAGGGGCTGAGGGTAGAGAGAGCCGCCGATGGCGTGGCAGCCGTGCACGAGAAGACGGGCCGGTGGTAATGAATCGGGGATTTCTCATCGCCCGCCTGTACTTTGATGAGGATGTGGACGCACGGCTGGCCGAAGCGCTGCGAAAGCGCGGTGATGATGTGGAAACGACCGTTGAATCAGGCCTGCTGGGAGCATCGGAGGTGGGACAGTTGGCCTGCGCTGTTCACCAGCAGCGGGCGCTGGTCACACACAATATCAGGCACTTTCCCCAGGAACATGCCCGATAGATAGAGGCGGGCCGGAAGCACTGGGGCATCATCATCCTGGTGGGCCATTCAGATATTGGAGCCTGGCTGCGCCGCATGGAGAATCTGCTGAATCGCTTCTCGGCCGAAGACCTGCAGAACCGATTGCTGTTCCTCGGAGCAGAGTACGATCTATGAGCGCGTCGGAAATTGCCTGCCCGATTATCGGCGCCTCCACATCCGGCCTCTTTGCCGCCTATCACCTGGCGCGGCGAGGCGCGCCCGTGCGGGTCTTTGAGGCCCAGGCCCCCTTCCGGCCCGCCGAACGCACCCTCATCGTCACCCCGGCCTGGCGGCAATTGCTGGATTTTGACCCCGGCGAGGCGGTGCTGCACCGCGTCTCGGCCTACGAACTGATCTCCCCCCGCGCCTCGGCCCGCATCCCCCTGCGGGAACCGGACCTGGTGATAGACCGGGCCCGCTTCCTCCAGTTGCTGGTCCGCCAAGTGCAGGAGGCCGGGGGGGAGGTCCTCTTCGGCTACCGGCTGACTGAACTCCAGCCCGGCTCCCGGTGGTGGGTCCTGCGCCTGGGCGCGGGGGAGAACCGGGAGCGGTGGGTGCCGGCCGCGCGCGTCCTGGGCACCGACGGCGTCCACAGCACTGTTGCCCGCGCGCTGGGAAAGGACGGCCTGAAGCGGGTGGGGCTGGCCCAGGCGCGCGTCCCCCTCCCGCCGGACCTTCCCCCCGATACCGTCCGGGTCTGGTTTGACCGCGCCACCACCCGCTTCTTCTACTGGCTCATTCCCGAATCCCCGCGCACTGGCGTCCTGGGCGTCGTTGCGGAAAGCCCCGCCCGGGCGCGGAACCTGGTGGAGCAGTTCCTGAGCGCGCGGGGCTGGGAACCGCTGGCCTGGCAGGAGGAGGGCCTGGCCCCGTTGTTCCCCCTGCGCTTCGGTGCCCCTCCGACGGGCGACGGACGGGTGCTTCTGGCTGGCGACGCGGCCGGGCAGGTGAAGGTCACCACCGTGGGCGGGGTGGTGGCGGGGATGCGGGGAGGGCTGGCGGCGGCGCGCGCCATCCTGAACCACACTTTCTACGACGCCGAACTCCGCCCCCTGCGGCAGGAACTGGCCTTTCATGCCCTGGTGCGGCGGGTGCTGGACGGCTTCACCGATGAGGATTACGACGCCCTGTTGAACCTGCTCAACCGGCCCGCCCTGGCGGTTCTGAGCCGCTACCACCGGGACGAACTGGCGCGGGCCCTCTGGCGGCTGTTCCTTTCCCAGCCCCGCTGGCTGCTCCTGGGCGCGCGGGCGCTGGTGCGGGGGTTCCGGCAGCCGCCGTCCGCGACTCCAATCTCCGGAGGCCTGGCCGGATGAGGCGGTGGCGACGGTGGCTGGGGGAGGGAATTCGCCGCATCCTGGGCCTGGAGTGGCTGGTGGTGGGTGCGGCGGCGCCGCTCCTGATGTTCCCCACTCTCCGCCCCCACTGGACGGCGGCCGCGCTGGCAATGCTGGTGGTCTGGTGGCTCCTGCGCTGGGCAGTGCGGGGCGAACCCTGGCCGGTCACCCCCTTCAACGGCGCACTTTTGCTCTTCGCCCTGATGGTCCCGGTGGGGATATGGGCTTCCCCGGCGCGGGAGGCGACGCTGCCGGACGCGGTGCGGGTTGTGCTGGGGCTGATTGTGTTCCGCGCAGTGGCGATGGCCGCGAGTGAGCGGCGTGGAATGGGCCCGGCCGTAGTGATCTTCTGCCTGGCGGGTGTGATACTCATTGGGGTTGGCCTCCTGGGGGCCCATTGGTCAGCCAAAGTGCCGATACTGGGTAAACTGAGCGGGCGGATTCCTCACCTGATCTCTACGGTCCCGGAAGATCAGGGGACACCGGGAGTCAACCCGAATCATCTGGCGGGTGCACTTACCCTCTATTTGCCACTGGCTCTGGCTATAGTCTTCAGTTGGCGCTTCTCCCGTCGGGCGATCATCGGCCCCCTGCTTGGGTTGGTGGGGAGCCTCCTCTTCCTGGCCCTGGTGGCTGGCACCCTGCTCCTCACCCAATCCCGTAGCGGCTGGATGGGTGGGACGGCGGGGATTCTGGCCCTGGTCTCCCTGGCTGGCCTCACCGCTCGCCGCCGCTGGGCCCGCTGGCTGGGCGGCGCGCTCCCCGTGCTGGCGGTCCTGGCGGTGGTGGTCCTGATCCTCCATCTGAGCCCGCAACAACTGGGGGAAAACCTCTTCAGGAAAGAAAGCGCCAGTCCGGTGGAGGAGGCGGTAGGGGCCATCACGCTGGAGGATCGGGTGGAAATCTGGAGCCGGGCCCTCTACGCCATCCAGGATTTCCCTTTCACCGGTTGCGGGCTGGGAGCGTTCCGCCGGGTCGTGCCCATCCTGTACCCGCTCTTCACCGTTCCTCCCGATACCGACATTGCCCACGCCCACAACATCTTCCTGCAGACCGCGCTGGACCTGGGGATTCCGGGGCTGGTGGCGTATCTGGCGCTGCTGGGGATCGCGCTGGCGGTGTGCTGGCGGGTGGCCCTCACCCCCTCCCCCGCCGCCTCCGGCGGCTTCCCTCTCTCCCTCTCCCGCTCAGCGGGAGAGGGGGAGGGGGGCAGGGGGGTGGGGGTGAGGGCCCTTGCCCTCGGCCTGGCCGCCGGCCTCATCGCCCTCCACGTCTACGGGATGACCGATGCCCTGGCCCTGGGCTCCAAGCCCGCGGTGGCCTTCTGGTACGCGCTGGGCATAGTGGCCGCGCTGGGGCAGAGGCAGGGCTTGTCAATGATGTCATGTGCAACTTCAACTGATGGATTGGTAGCAAGCCGCTTCTGACCCCTCCTCATCCCCCCGGCCCCCTTCTCCTCCCCGAAACGGGGAGGAGAAGGGGGAGAAAAGGAGGGGTTTGAGGCGGGCGGCGAAGCAGCCCGCCTCAAACCCTTCTCAACTCCTCCCTCCCCGCGCCGCACAGCGGCAGCGGGGAGGGGGGAAGGGGGGAGGGGCAAGCCAGCGTAATGCCCCAAAGGGCTCCAAATACCTCTGGGAAAAAACAAGTTGCACATGGCGTCAATGCTCTAACGAAAACACTCATAGTGAGCCACGAAGCGCCACGCGCCGAGTGCGCTCGCGCCGGGGCGAAGCGGAGTGGCGTCCAAAAGGCCCAAAACGGCACTCCGCTGGCGCTCCGTGCCTGACTACAAACGAACAACATCAGAGTGTTGATAAGCCCTGGGGCAGATGGGGAATCAATTGCAAGAGTCCCCGAAATGTGCTACAATGGACGACAGACGACAGACCACAGACCACTGACCACTGGCGGCTGACGGCTGACCACTGACGGCTGACGGCTATCGGCTGACGGCTATCGGCTGAAAGTTGGTGCACCGACCAGCAGGCCCGTGCTTTCCGGGAGGTTAAGGGATGACGCTGGTAGCAGACGAAGTTCAGGTTCTCTTCCAGATTCTGGAGAGCGATCCGGAGTGGCGGGATCGCTTCCGCCTGTTGCTGGTGGACGACACTATGCAGTCCGTATGGGACGCGCTGAACCGGCTGACGGGAAGCGTGGAGCGATTGGCCCAGGCCCAGATAGAGACTGTGGACCGCCTCTCCCGCGTGGAGGCCGTGGTGGCGGACCTGGCCGAGGCCCAGCGGCGGGCGGAGGAGCGGATTTCCCGGATGGAGGACCGCCTCTCCCGTCTGGAGGCCGTGGTAGCAGAACTGGCCGAGGCCCAGCGGCGGGCGGAGGAGCGGATTTCCCGGATGGAGGACCGCCTCTCCCGTCTGGAGGCCGTGGTAGCAGAACTGGCCGAGGCCCAGCGGCGGGCGGAGGAACGTCTCTCCCGCCTGGAAACCTCCATCCAGCACCTGATAGAGCAGGTGGACCGGCTGGTGGGCTGGCAGCAGGGAACGGCCGGACGCCTGGAGGGGGAACACTACGAGCGGATGCTGGTCAAACGGGCCCCGGTCCTCTTCAATCGCGGCCAGGGCGGCGCGACCGATAACCCCTTTGTCCAGGAGTGGCTGTCCGACAAACTCCAGCATCTGCTGGCTGAGGGGGAACTGAAAGACGACGAAAACCCCTTCCTGGCCGACCTGATCTGGCGGAAAGGGGACCAGGTGCTGGTGGTGGAGGCGTCCATCCACGTGGACCGACGGGATGTCCAGCGGGCGGCCCTGCGGGCGGAGGTCCTGCGACGGGTCGGCCTGCAGGCCCGGGGGATGGTCGTCGGGGAGGGGTGGTTCGGGCCCAGCGCGCGGGAGCAGGCCCAGGCCCTGGGGGTAGAGTGGAAAGTGGGGGACGACTACTCCGAAGGCTGGATTGCCTTCCGCCGTTTGCCGGCCGAATGATAGACTTTCGCTCCGTTGCTGCCAACGCCCTCTGGATTCTGGGCCTGGCCCTCATCCTGGCCGCGCTCAGTTGGGCCTACTGGGTTGCTGCCCGGGAGAACGTTCGCTTCCGGGTCGCGCTGAATCGTCCAGGGGTCGCTCGGGCGCTGGACATCGGGCTGATGCTCTTCTGCGCCGGGCTGGCCGCGACCGCCCGGACCGGATGGGAGCGGGCTTTGTGGGGAGTGCTGGCGGTCGTTTGGGCCCTTCTGGCCATCGGGTTGGCCCGGCGGTAGGACAACTGCTCGCAGTTGTCCCGCGGTGCGCGCAGGGCAACTGGGAGCAGTTGTTTTTAGGAAAAATCCGGAGTGTCAGTGGAATCCGCAAAATCGGCGAAATCTGTAAAATTGGGGGCTCTTCTCCGCTGGCTGGCAGGCCTGGGGGTGGCGGCTCTTTCTCTCTGGCTGCTGGCCCGGGACCTGGAGTGGTCCAACGTCCTGGGGGCCCTGGCCTCCGCCGATTATCGCTGGGTCGCAGCGGGCGTCCTGGCCATCATCGCCACCTTCTTCGCCCGCACCCGCCGCTGGCAGGCCCTCCTCTGGCACACCTCTGTCCCCACCCGCCCGGCGATGACGGCTCTGCTGGTGGGTCAGGTCGTGAATCTGGTCCTCCCGATGCGCAGCGGCGACGTGGCGCGGGCCGCCTGGATTGCCCCGGAGAAACAGACCGGCTTCCCGGAAGCGCTGGGCAGTATCGCAGTGGAGAAGGTCTGGGACCTCCTGGCCCTCCTGGCCTGTGGCGTCGTCCTTCTGGTCTGGTTCCCTCTGCCCGACTGGTTTGCCCGCTCCACCGAGGGAACGGCCCTGGCCCTGGCCGTCGGCGGGGGGGCCCTCTGGGCCGGCCTCCACTGGCAGGAGACGCTCTTCCGCTGGGCCGGACGTCTGCTGGCCCGCTTCCCGGCCGGGTGGGACCACGCGCTCCTCTCCATTATGCGACGTCTGGCCAACGGCCTGGAAGGGCTCCGCCGTCCCCTTGTCTCCAGCCGGGCCCTCTTCTGGACCGCGCTCACCTGGGGACTGGGCGCGCTGGCCAACTGGGCCGTGCTGGCCGCCTTCGGCATCCCGTCGGCTGCCGCCGCCCTTTTCCTGCTGGCGGCCCTGATGGTCGGCGGGACGGTCCCCGTGCCGGGCCGCCTGGGACTCTTTGAGGGCATCTGCGTCCTCTCTTTGAGCCTGTTCGGTGTTCCCCGCGACCCTGCCCTGGCGGTCGGATTGGTGCTTCATCTGGTGGTGATGGGTCCACCTCTGGTGGGGGCGGCCCTGCTGGCGCTGTGGCCCGGTCGGAAGGGAGAATCGCGATGAGTGCTCCCCGATACTCGGTCATCGTTCCGGCTTACCAGGCCGAAGGGACCATTGGCGCCTGCGTTCGGGCCCTCAACGCCCAGGCACTCCCCCGAGACCGGTACGAAATCATCGTCGTGGACGACGGTTCCACCGACCGGACGGCCAACGTCGCCCGTGAGGCCGGGGCGGACCGGGTCCTGACCGTTCCCCACGGGGGTCCGGCGGCGGCCCGCAACGCAGGGGTGGATGCAGCGCGGGGGGAAATCGTCCTCTTCACCGACGCCGACTGCGAGCCGTCCCCGGAGTGGCTGGAACGGATGGTAGCCCCCCTGGCCGACCCCGGCGTGACCGGCGCGAAGGGGACCTACCGCACCCGTCAGCGGGCCCTGATGGCCCGGCTGGTGCAACTGGAGTACGAATTCCGCTACGAGCGGATGGCCCGCGCGCCGCGGATAGATTTCGTGGACACCTACGCCGCGGCCTACCGCCGCGCGGTGCTCCTCCAGGCTGGCGGGTTTGACCCGGCCTTCCCAATCCCTTCGGCGGAAGACATAGACCTCTCGTTTCGGCTGGCGCAGGCCGGTCACCGGCTCGTCTTCGTGCCGGATGCCTGGGTCTGGCACCACCATCCGGAGCATCTGGGCACGTACCTGATGCGCAAGGCCCGCTACGGTTTCTGGCGCGCGCTCCTTTACCTGCGCCATCCCGACAAGATCGCGGGGGACGCCCACACCGACCCCCACCTGAAAGCCCAGTTTGCCCTTCTGGCACTGGCCCTCCTGGGGCTGGCTGGCGGTCTTCTCTGGTGGCCGTTGACCGCCCCAGGTCTGTTGTTTCTGGCGGGCTTTCTGGCGACCACGCTCCCCTTCGCCCGCTGGGCCTGGAAACGGGACCGGAAAGTGGCCGCGGTCTGGCCCGCAGTGACCCTGCTCCGGGTGCTGGTTCAGGGCGCTGGTCTGGCTGTGGGACTGGTCTATCACGGACTGGTGACTCACCGTGCCGCCGGCCCGGCCTCCCGTCCCGTTGGGGTGACCGGGGATCCCCCGGATTCCGACCGGCCACACTGACGTTTCTGTCGCGAACCCTATGGAGCATCCAGGCGCCGCCAAATCTCTTCCCGGAGTTTTTATCCTCACCGCCCTGGTCCTTTTGACGGTTTACCTCCTCACCCTGCCCCCCACCCTCACCTGGGCCCACTACGGCGCCGACGGCGGCGACCTGGCGACCGCCGTCATCCGGGGCCGTCTTCCTCATCCCCCCGGCTTCCCCACCTATCTGCTCTTGGGGACCCTTTTCGTCCAACTGCCCTGGGGGGAGCCGGCCTGGCGGCTGAACCTGATGTCGGCGGTGATGGCCGCCGGTGCGACCCTGCTCACGGCAGCCGCCTTCCAACAAACCGCATCGCGCCGCCCGCGGCCCGCAATCTGCAATCCGCAATCCGCAATCCGCAATCAGCACTCCGCAATCCGCAATCCGCAATCAGCAATCCGCAATCAACACTCCGCACTCCGCAATCCGCAATCAGCAATCCGCAATCAACACTCTGCAATCTGCTCCCTCGCCCTCGGTCTCTCCCCCCTCCTCTGGTCCCAGGCCCTCATCGCCGAAGTCTACGCCCCGGCCGCTTTCTTCACCGCCGCCGTCCTCTTCCTGGCCCTTCGCCGCACCCCGGCCTGGCTCCTGGGCATTGTGTGGGGGCTGGGCATCGGCGTCCACCCGACCCTCCTCTTCCTGGCCCCCCTGGTACTTTGGCAAGTCGCGGTTTCCGCCCCCCGCCCTTCGGCTCCCGGCCTCCACACCTTCCTGCCTCCTGCCTTCTTGCTTCTTGCCTCCTTGCTTCTTGCCTCCTCCCTCCTCTACGGCCCCGTCCTCCTGGCCTTCGGGACCACCCCCTCTCCCTGGGCCGACCTCTCCACCCCGGCGGGCTGGTGGGAGTACGTCAGCGGTCGCCTCTACCACGGGTACCTCTTCGCCCTGCCCGCCGCCTTCTGGCCGCAGCGGCTCCTGGCCTGGGCCGGCCTGCTGGCCCGCCAGTTCACCCCGGTCGGCGCGCTCCTGGCCCTCTGGGGATGGCGGGTTGTCTGGCGGGAACATCGCTCTCTTGCTCTCGCCACCGCCCTGGCCTTCGGCGGTTTCAGCCTCTACGCCGTCGGTTACAACACCGCCGACTCGCTGGTCTACCTGGTCCCGGCCATGCCTCTGGCGGCCCTCTGGCTGGGGGTGGGGCTGGCAGAGGCGGCGAAATACCTGGCGCGGTACCGGCGGCACGCCCCGTGGGCCCTCCTGTTCCTCCCGCTGGCCCAGGTACTGCTCTTCTGGGGGCAGATGGACCTGCACGGTGACCGGACGGCGATGGAGTGGGCCCACCGGGTCCTGCAACAGGCGCCGCCCCGGGCGGTCCTGGTGACGGCGCAGGACGCCCACACCTTCACCCTCTGGTACGCCCACGACGGTCTGGGCCAGCGCCCGGACCTGCTGGTCGTGGACCGGGATTTGTGGTATCATCTACCATACCGGCGGATGGTGCTTCAGGAACTGGGCCTGAAATCATCCCCGACCCGCCTGGACGAGGCCCTGGCCCGCACCGGCCGCCCCGTTGTGGAAGTAACGAATGGCAACTAAAAACACGGAATACGGAACACGCATACCGCACTCCGCACTCCGCACTCTCCTTCCCCGCCTCCTGCTCCTGGCGGGCGCGCTTCTCGTTGTCCTCTGGAGCGGGCAGGTCCTCCGCGCCGGGCTCTCCCTGCGGGAGCACCTGCGCCAGGCGCGCGCCCTGGTGGACGCGCCGGAGAGGGCCAGCCCGCTGGCCGCCTGTGACCGGGTCTCCGCCCTGCGCGCCGACGTGGAGACCCTGCAGCGGGAAGCGGGATGGCTGGTCCGCGCCGCCCCGGCGCTGGGCTGGCTCCCCGGCGTGGGCGGCGACCTGCGCGCGGCGCCGCACCTCCTCGCCGTTGCCGACGACCTCACTCTGGCTGGAACGACCGTCTGCAAAGAACTGGGCCCGCTCCTGAACGCGGTGGCGGGCGGTGAGGGGACCGTTTCTCCCGAACAGGTCGTCCGGATGCTGGCGGATGCCCGGCCCGAACTGGAGCAGGCACTGGCGGCAGTGGAGCGGGCGCAGGCGACGTGGGCCGACGTGGACGTCTCCCGCCTCTCGCCGCGCACGGCCCGCTGGGCCGCCACCCTGGACCGGTTGCTCCCCCTCCTGCGGACCGGCCTGGAAGTTGCCGTCGTCGCCCCGGACCTTCTGGGGGCCGACGGTCCCCGCACCTACCTGATTCTGGCCCAGAACGAGGACGAACTCCGACCCACCGGCGGCTTCCTGACCGGCGTGGGGGAGGTCCGGCTGGAAGGGGGACGGGTGGTCAGCATGACCTTCCGGGACAGTTACGCCGTGGACGACTTCTCCCAGCCCTACCCCGTTCCCCCGGAGCCGCTGCGGCGCTACATGGGCATTGACCTCTGGGTCTTCCGGGATAGCAACTGGTCCCCCGACTTTCCCACTGCGGCCCGTCAGGCCATTGCTCTCTACCGGCCCGACTACCCGGTCACGGTGGACGGCGTCATCGCCCTGGACCAGTACGCCGTGCGGGAACTGGTGAGCGCCATTGGCCCGCTGACGGTGGAAGGCGCAGACGAGCCGGTTACCGGCGAAACCGTCATCCCCTATATCCGACAGGCCTGGGCGCCGGAAGGCGGTCAATTGACGGGGGAGTGGTGGCGGGCGCGAAAATCGTTTATGGGACCGCTGGCTCAGGCCGCGTGGGAGCGTCTGCAGGACGGGCGGGTCCACTGGCGGACTCTGGCGGAGACTTTTTCTCGGTTGCTGGACGGGAAACACATTCTGCTCTACTTCGTCCACCCTCGGGCCCGGTCCCTTCTGGCCGCGCGGAACTGGGACGGCGCGCTGCGGCCGGGGACGGGCGACTTCCTGATGGTCGTGGACGCCAACGTGGGCTACAACAAGGCCAGCGCGCGGGTACAGCAGGCGATGACCTGCGAAGTGGACCTGAGCCGTTGGCCACCGCAGGTCACCCTGACCCTGGTCTACACCCACACCGGCCCGGCGGGGTACCCCTGTAAGCCAGAGGTCCGCTACGACCCGGTCTACGAGCAGATGATGGACCGCTGTCTGTGGGACTACGTCCGCATTTATGTCCCCCAGGGTGCCCGCCTGCTGGATGCCACCCGCATCCCCGTGCCGGGGGACGCCCTGTGGTCGGGGGAGACGGAGCCCGGGGATGTGACCGTCCGTCCCGCCGAAGAGGGGCCCCTTCTCTCCCTGGAGACGCTCCTTCTCCTGCCGCCCGGCACAACCCAGACCCGCTCTTTCACCTGGGAACTCCCGGAAGACGTCGTGGCCTGGCAGGGGGACGAAGGCACATACACCCTGCGGGTCCAGAAACAGCCGGGCACCGTCGGCCACCCGCTCCGGGTCCGGGTCTACCTGGGCGATGGGGTCACTTTGCTCTCCGCCAACCCGCCCCCGGTCGCCGGGGACAGTTCTTTGCTGTTCCAGATGCCGCTGGACCGGGACCGGGAGATCACCGTACGTTTCAGGAGGAGCCAATGAGAAAGGGATTCTTCTGGCTTGCGCTGATCGGCCTGCTGGTTGTTGGGCTGGCTGTGGGGCCGGACCTCTGGGCGGCGCCGGGACAGGCGCCGCACCGCCAGACTGTCCCGACCCGGACGCCGGTCCCGCCCCCCACCGAGCCGCCACCGCCCTCCGGGGAGACCCCGGCGGCCCCCACCGCCACGCCGGTCCCGCCCACGGCCACACCGCCCGCCACCCGGCCGCCGGCCACTCCCCAGCCGACTCGCACGCCCGCGCCGACGGCCACAGCCGCGCCGTCGTCTCCAACCGCCACCCCCTCGCCGACGGCGACTCCGACGGCCACGGTGGCCCCGCTCACCCCGGCGTCTCCCACTCCGGCGCCGGCCATGGAAACGCGGACCCCTGGGGCTCCGGCCGCGCCGCCGTCCGGCTTCCCCCCACTTCTGGGGGTCGGCCTGGGGCTGGTCGGGGCTGGCCTGCTCCTCATCCTGGTGTTCGGGAGGCGTCGTGCGCGGTAGCCGCTGGCTTCGCGGGTTGGGGTGGCTGTTGATACTGGCCGGGGCGGCGCTGGTGTTCGCGGCGTTGTCGCGGCCCTCTCCGCTGCCGACTCCTGTTCCTGCCCCTTCGCCGTCGCCGATGGCTCCGGCGTCTCCTACCCCGGAGCCCCTGATCCCCACCCGCACGCCCTTTGTTTTCACGGCAACGCCTGTTTCCACGCACGCACCCACCGCGGCCGTGGCCTTCTCTTCTGGGACAACCGCTGCACCTCATACCGAGACGACCGTGCCCCCTGCCGCTACCACTGCTGTCTTTCCCGGGATGACCGCTACGCATCAAGCCATGACGACCGTAACCCCTCTCCCCACTGCCACTACCGTCACGGTTCACGCATCACGTTTCACGTATCAGAGCCGCTTCCGCTGGGGGGTCGGCGTTGCCATTGGGCCCATTTCGCGGTACAATATAGACCCGCTCCGGCTGGGCTGGTACCTGGACTGGCGGGCGCGCGCCGGCCCGCCCCGGCCGGGGGGCCTGGAATATGTCCAGATGGTCCGGCTGAAGGGCGGCGTCCTGCGGCCGGACGCGGAGACCCTGGCGGCCATCGCCCGGGCCAACCCCGGTTCCCTTTGGCTCATCGGCAACGAGCCGGACGTGAAGTGGCAGGACAATGTGGAGCCGGCGGCCTACGCCCGGCTGTACCACCAGGCGTACACGGCCATCAAGGGGGCCGACCCCACGGCCCGGGTGGCCATCGGCGGGGTCTCCCAGCCCACGCCGTTGCGGATGCGCTACCTGGAGGCGGTGCTGGCGGCGTATCGGGAGCAGTTCGGCGCCGCGATGCCCGTAGACGTCTGGAACGTGCACAACTTCATCCTGCGGGAGGAGCGGGGTTCCTGGGGGGTGGACATCCCGCCGGGGCTGCCGGATGATCGGGGAATCCTCTATGAGATAGACGATTCGGGCAACCTGGAGGCCTTCCGGCGGCAGATATGGGATTTTCGGCGCTGGATGGCGGCGCAGGGGTACGGCGGCTGGCCCCTGATCGTCTCCGAGTACGGCATCCCCATGCCGGAGGACTACGGCTTCCCGCCGGAGCGGGTGGTGGCCTTCCTGCGGGGCACCTTTGAGTTCTTTCTGACCGCCACGGACCCGGCGCTGGGCGACCCGGCGGACGGCTACCGGCTGGTCCAGCGCTGGTGCTGGTACAGTTTAGACGACACCACCTACCCCACCGGCCGCCTCTTTGACCCCCAGACCGGCGCGATGACGGTGGTGGGGGAAGGGTGGGCCAGTATGGTGGCGCAATGGAGGTGAAAAATGAAGCGCCTGTTGCTGTTGGTAGCCTTTGGTATTGCAACGGTCGGCCTGCTGGCTGTGGCGGCCATTGTTCGTGCCGATGGCCCGCCGTTGCTGACCGAGTATCCGGTCCCCGGAAGCCCGCTTTACGTGAGCGTAGAAGCGCCGGGGCGGGTCTGGTTCACCCTGCCCGACCAGAACGCTATCGGTCGGCTGGTTGTGACTTCAACAACGGACTATAGCGTGGTGACTTACACAGTCCCCACAGCCGGCAGCCAGCCGTATGACCTGAAGTATGCTGGGGGTACGGTGTGGTTCACCGAGATGAGCGGGAACAAAATCGGCCGGCTGGACCCAAGCAATGGGACAATAGTGGAGTTCTCCATCCCTACATCAGGTAGTCAGCCTACAGGCATTGACGTCCTGCCTGGAAACCCCACCACGGTCTGGTTCACCGAACGGAGCGGGAACAAACTGGGGCGGCTGGTGGTCACCAGCACGACTGAGTATGCCCTTACCGAATATGCTCTTCCCCGCCAATATTCTCAGCCGGAAGACATTTTTGTAGAATCTACTGACAGCATCTGGTTTACCGCTCCAGGAGCAAATCGGATCGGTAATCTCAAACCTGATTCGTGGCAACCCTTCGAGTTGGTCTATGCTGGGGGAGGAAGTCGGCCTTGGACAATCCAGGCAGAAACCCACGCAGGCGGGACGAGCGTCTGGTTTACTGAACCGAACGGGAACCGGATTGGGCAGTATTTTTATTCTACTATGGAAAACGTCCTCTGGTATACCCTTACCTATACCGCCAGCGGTCCGTATGACTTAGCTTTGTGGCAAGGAAAGGTGTGGTTCACCGAGTTAAGTGGAAATCGCGTCGGATGGCTCATCCCGAGTCCTCGCCAGTTTCGGGAATTCGGCCTACCTGCTGGTAGCGCGCCGAAAGGGTTAGGAGTGGATAGTAATGGTTGTGTGTGGGTTGCTGAAAGCGGTCGGAACCGGATAGCTGCCTGGTGCCCGCCGTACTTTCGTTTCGTTTACTTACCTTTGGTGCTGAGGAATGCCCAATGAGGCCGCATACACCTGGACAGCATATCTGGCCTAGCTTTGGAATTCTCGGTGGAATAATCGTTACGCTGATCGTGATGGTTCTTCTGGGGACAGTCTCTCCGATATGGGGGTCTCAAGCCATCACTACAGAGGTAGAGAGAACGAAAGTTCTGCCGGAGAGTTCATCTTTGGTTACCCGCACCGTATTCCTGCCGGTAGTGGCACGTGAATACGAACCGCTGGTCCCCAGTGTTTTCGGCATTCAGACGTATGGCGGTTTGCATCTCCCTTCTGCAGGTCTGACGTTAGCGCATCAGGCGCGCGCCTACTGGATTCGTTCCGACATCTCATGGGCCAGCGTTGAGCCCACCGACAGCCTTCCCAAAGATTACCGCTTCTCTTTTTACGATGCCTCGTTCCTCAGCGCCACCCAGGCTGGTTTCCGGCTGATCGTCACCATTGGAGGGAACCCCTCCTGGGCTGCCACGTATGCCAATGGGCCCATTGACAAAGTGGACATAGGAGCATTTACGGAGTTTGTGGGGACGGTGGTGGAACGATATGACGGTGATGGATGGGAGGATGCCCCCGGCTCGCCCGTGATAGAGTACTGGGAGTTCTACAATGAGCCTGATAACGGGAGTCGGCTGGCGGCTGAGCGGGGTGGTGCGTATTGGGGCCATTTCGGTGCAGAGTATGCCCGCATGTTGTGCATAGTGTATCCAGTCATCAAGGCCGCCAATCCTCGGGCGCAGGTTGCCCTGGGTGGCCTGGCCTACGACTGGTTTGAGGACCAGAACGGGCCCTTCGTTCGGGAGTTTCTGGACGATGTTTTGAGGGCTGGTGGGGGCAATTGCTTTGATGTGATGAATTTCCACTACTATCCTGCTTTTGAGTCGGTCTGGTCGCCATATGGCCCTGGATTGAGCGGTAAGGTGAACTACCTGCGCAGTAAACTGGCGCAGTATGGCATCACTGATAAGCCAATGATTTGTACAGAAACGGGATGGTTTAGTGGTAACCATCCCAATATCCCCAGTACACCGGAGACCCAATCCCGGTATACGGTCAAACTTTTTGCCCAATCCATCGCCTCTGGTCTGGGACACGCCATCTGGTTCAGTTGGATCGATCCCGGGCCCTACTATGGTGATTTCGGCTTGCTTACCCAGGACCGGCAACCCAAGCCAGCCTTCTACGCTTACCGGACGGCCGCCTACTGGCTGGGCCGGGCTTCGTACCAGCGGGCCCTCACCACCGCGGAATTGGGGAACAGCGCGATGGAAGGATACTTGTTGACCTGGGCCGACGGAAAGCCTCTATATGTTCTCTGGTCTAACGACGGTCAGGCTAGAGAAATCCGGTTACCAGCAATGCAGGCGCAGACTCTCAATATGTACGGGGACACTACCAGACTGTTCAACGATGGGAGCGATGGCTGGGCAGATGGGTATATTCGGGTGAACGTTGGCCCTGATCCTGTTTATGTGAGGGTATTGCAGTGAGAGGGCCGCGATTCATCTGGGGACGAATCGGGTGGACTGTTTTGCTGGCGGGTCTGGGACTCTTCGTAGCCCTGGGCGTGCGTGACAGGCCGACACAACACGCCGTAGCCCTGGCAAACCACACAGCTTTTGAGACAAACATCACACACACCCTCCATCTTCCCCTGGTTATGGATGGCTATGTGCCCCCATCGGGTCGTCTCTGCCGCTTTGGAGTGGGGGCAGGCCGTGATATTGCCACTTATCCGGTGAACAGCCTGCGCATGGGGTGGTATGTGGATTGGACCGTCACATCCAACCCAAGCCGACCCGGGGGGATCACCTATATGCCGACCGTTCGTCTCCAGCAGACCGGTCCCGATTCCTATGCCTATTCGCCGGGGCTGGATGTCCTCTCGGCAACAGTCCGGGCACTCTCCGGCGCCACCTGGCTCATCGGCAATGAACCCGACCGGCGGCGCTGGCAGGATAGCCTGGAACCTCACGTCTATGCCCACGCCTATCACGACCTGTACTATCTGATCAAGGGATGGGATCCCACAGCCCAAATCGCTGCTGGAGGGATTGTGCAGCCCACCCCGCTGCGCCTTCAGTATCTGGACATGGTGCTGGAAAGTTACCGGGAGCGTTATGGGGAGCCCATGCCGGTGGATGTCTGGAACATCCACGCCTTCATCCTGCGGGAGCGCAGTTGCGATTGTTATCCTGAAGACTGTTGGGGGGCAGAAATCCCCCCTGGGATTGAAGCATGCGAGGGAATGCTCTATGAGATTCAGGACAACGACAAACTGGAAATCTTCAAACATAACATTGAGCGCTTCCGGCGGTGGATGGCCGATAGGGGGTATCAAAACCGTCCCCTGATCATCACCGAATTTGGGGTGCAGATGTGGCCGGATTTAGGCTTCCCGCCGGAACGGGTCAATGCCTATATGAACGGCACTTTTGATTATTTGATGACGGTGACCAGTACCCTGGGGTACCCGGCCGATGAATACCGGCTGGTGCAGCGGTGGGCTTGGTACAGCCTGAGCGATGACCACTTTAACGGCTGGCTGTTTGATCCGAACACGAAGGCGCGCACCGTTTTCGGCGACAATTTTGCCGCCTACACGGCGCAGGTCAGCCCGACCGTCAACCTGAAGCCGGTACGGGTGTGGACAGAGCCCGCGTTGCCGTTCTCAAACGGGGAACCGGTTACAGTGACCTTGCTGGCCTATGTAGTCAACAACGGCAACATTACTGCTTCTGGTCCTACCACCATTCGTTTCTACGAAGGTCATCCCGATCAAGGGGGAACGCTGATTAGTGAGCAGATCATATCTCCTTTGGATGGATGTGCCAGCGGGGCGACGGTGTCAGTGACTTGGAGCAGCGTCCCGCCGGGAAACCATCTCGTTTACGCTGTGGTGGACTCCGCCGACACGATCCCTGAATCAGATGAAGGTGACAACACTCTGGGGGAAAGGATTCTGGTTGCCACACAACGGATGTTTCTGCCTGCAGTTTTGAAGGGTCAACCTTAGCAGTCCACTGTTGGGAAAAGAAACCCGAGTTCAACGGTATAGAGAGGCGCTTGGACGAACTGAGCGAACGCTTGCAGAGATTAGGGCTAAAAAGAATAGGGACTTGTTTTGAGCGCGGCGATAGAGTTTGACGGGGTTTCCAAAAAATTCATCCTCCACCACGAGCGCGCCCGTTCCTTCCAGGAACTGGTCGTGGGGCTCTTCCGGCGCAACAACCGCTCCCGCGAGGAGTTCTGGGCCCTGCGGGATGTGAGTTTCGCCGTGGAGCAGGGGGAGACGGTGGGCATCATCGGCCCCAACGGCGCCGGGAAGAGCACCATGCTGAAACTGGCCGCGCGGGTGATAGAGCCCACCTCGGGCCGGATCGCGGTGCGCGGCCGCATCGGGGCGCTCCTGGAACTGGGCGCGGGCTTCCACCCCGACCTGACCGGGCGGGAGAACATCTACCTCAATGGCTCCATTCTGGGCCTGAGCCGGGCCGAGATCCGCCGCCGTCTGGACGACATCATCGGTTTCGCCGAACTGGAGCGGTTCATAGACGTCCCGGTGAAGCACTACTCCTCGGGGATGTTTGTGCGCCTGGGCTTCTCCGTGGCCGTCCACACCGACCCGGAGATTCTGCTGGTGGACGAGGTGCTGGCGGTGGGGGATCAGGCCTTCCAGCGCAAATGCCTGGAACGGATTGACGACCTGCGGCGGCAGGGGGTGACGGTCCTCTTCGTTTCCCACAGCGCCGACGCGGTGCGGGCCCTCTGCAACCGGGCCATCTGGTTGCACGAGGGCCGCGTGGTGGCGGATGATGCCGCCGAGGCGGTGGTGCGCCGGTACCTGGAGCACTCCTGGGGACGACAGACCGTGGCCCAGCCCGGCGGCGACGAGCGCCGGTGGGGCACCGGCCGGATTCGGATCGTCCGGGTGCGGCTGTTGGACGGCGAGGGCCGGGAGCGGCAGCAGTTCCGGACTGGCGAGCCGCTGGTGGTAGAGATGCACTATCGGGCCGAAGAGCGGGTGGAGCGGCCTGTCTTCGGCCTGGCCATCCACCGCAGCGACGGCGTCCACATCACCGGCCCCAACACTCAGTTTGCCGGCCTGGACATCCTCGCGGTGGAAGGGGAGGGCATTGTCACCTACGCCATCCCCGCGCTCCCTTTGCTGGAGGGCCTGTACTACATTTCCGTCTCCACCCACAACTGGGAGGATACGGAGATGTATGATTATCATGACCGGATGTATTCCTTCCGCGTCCTGTCAGTAGGAGGGGAAAGGTATGGAATAATTGCCAGCGGGGGAATATGGAACTGGCAGGACATGGTTCTATCTCCGGGATAATTTAGCAGGGTTGGAGAGGTATGAAACTTGAAGCAGTGGTTTGTTATTCCCTATCTTTCCCCGATCAAGAACCAATGGCGTATCTACGTCTCATTGCGCCTTTCCGTCAGGCGGGGATCCGTCTCATTGATGGTCTTCAGAACGGCCGCGCTATCCCCGATCGCGTAATAGAAGGAGATGTAGTAATTATTCAGCGACAATTTCCTCAAAGGTTTGATGAGTATCAAGAAGTTGTCCGAATCGCAAGGCAGGAGCAAAAACCTGTTGTTTTTGATCTGGATGACCTGCTGTTTTTTCTCCCTGAAGATCATCCGGATAGGATAGAACACGGCTTTGCGCCAGCCTTATTACCTATGTTCCAAGCACTTCTGGAAGCAGATGTAGTTACTGTTTCTACACATAGGCTGCGCGATGTTCTGATTCAGTACAACGAAAGAATGGTAGTGCTTCCGAACTATTTTGACGATACCCTTTGGGACCTGGAACCTCCCCACCCGAAGAATCGCCGCGAAGAGGGCTTGATAATCGGTTATATGGGAACGAATTCCCACAAACCGGATCTGGAGCACATTGCTTCCGTCTTACTGGATTTAATTGAGCGGTTTCCCAAAAATATATTAATGAGCTTCTGGGGAACACCACCTCCTTCAGTACTTCGTTCGCTCCCGCAGGTACAATGGATCCCTTTTGGTATCCGTTCATACCCTGAGTTTGCCACTTGGTTCCAAACTCAATCAGCCGATATTTTTGTTGCCCCTCTTGTGGATAATTTATTCAATCGCTGTAAAAGCCCGCTGAAGTTCTTTGAGTACAGCGCATTAGGTGTGCCAGGAGTATTCAGCCGATTAGACCCATATGAAAGTGTGGTAAGGCATGGGCACAATGGATTTCTGGCTACTACCTTGTCGGAATGGGAGGAATGCATAAGGAGCCTGGTTGAAGATGAGAGTCTAAGAGTCCGTATAGCGGCGGAAGCCCAGGCCACAATCAAAGAGAACTGGCTCTTATCTCAGAACATTTCCCGGTGGATAGAGACTTTTCAAACGGCCGTTAGGATTGGGGAAAAAGGGCCTGCTCGGGAACGCAATCCTGAATTAGAATTGCTAAGTTCCATTAACCAGCAATTGTTTGAAGCCTTTCAAGCGCTCACTGCACAGGTGACGGAACAGCATCAAACAATCCAAGCGCTCACTGCACAGGTGACGGAACAGAATCAAACAATCCAACGCCTGGAATCTGAGATCTTGGGCTATGTTCTCAGCCGAAGCTGGCGAATGACGCGTCCATTTAGAATTATAGCTAGAATGTTGGAAGGGCGTGGGCGAAGATGATCAGGGAAATCATAGATTACGTTATTATCAAACGAAGCGGATACTTTGACCCTGCGTATTACCTCTTGCGCTATCCGGATTGTCGTCTTGCGGATGTGGACCCATTGTGGCATTTTGTCCGGTATGGGTGGAGGGAAGGAAGAAACCCCTCCCCAGAGTTTGACACTGCTTATTACTTGCAACACAATCCCGATGTTAGAGCTGCCCATGTAAACCCTTTGGTACATTACATCAGATTTGGACGTAAAGAAGGGCGCCTTCCAAAGCCAGGCCAGGAGGTCGCGTACCAAACCAGGTTTTCTGTTAATATAAAGCGAATGAATTGCTTCCAGAAAATTATCTATATTATTGGAGTGAAAGTCTACTGGATAATTCCGGCTAAGTATCGTCAACATATATTGCAATGGCTATATGCCAACTTGGGTTTCTTGTTCAGAGGGATGCCCGATTATGAGGGATGGCTTGTTGCCCGCCGATTCCCTGAGGGCAGTTTGTATACGGTCACCAATCTGTTGGACATCAACATAGTAGAGCCGGCTCGTGAGCCAGAAGGGGAAATTGCCATTCATCTCCACGTTTTTTATCCCGATCTGGCGGAGGAACTTGCTGAGTACCTCAGGAATATGCCGTTTCCTTATGACCTTTATATCTCCGTAGTCGCAGAACATGCATTAGAGACCTGCCGGCGGGTATTTGCTAATTTGCCTATGTGCCGCAAGATAGACGTACGGCTTGTTTCCAACCGTGGCCGGGATCTTGCTCCCATGTTTTGCACTTTTAGTGCCGAACTTTCCCGTTACGATTATATAGCCCATTTTCATACCAAAAAGTCGCTTTATAATAGAGGGGCAACTGAAGGATGGCGTGAATATTTATATCGCAGTTTGTTGGGTAGCGAAGAGCGAGTACGGAAGATTTTCCGATTGCTGCAAGAAGGCTATGGGATTGTATATCCCCAAAATTATATTCTTCTGCCCTATTGGGCAAACACGTGGTTGGCTAACCGGGATTCGGGTAGAACATGGTGCGTACGGCTGGGCATTTACGACATCCCTCGTGGTTATTTTGATTATCCTGCCGGTTCTATGTTTTGGGCGCGGGGGGAGGCACTGGCTCCGCTATTTAAAGCGGGGATTCGTCTTGAGGATTTTCCTGAAGAATCCGGGCAAACGGACGGTACTCTGGCTCATACAATAGAGCGACTCCTCGTACTATGTTCTCTTAAACAGGGTATGCGACCTGCTATCATACGGGACGAGGAACACCCAAGTTGGTCCGCATGGCGTTTTGACCAATATGTAAGCAGGCCGTATCATACGATAGTTGCTACATTTGATGTTCCGCATATCAAATTGATCGTTTTTGATATTTTTGACACACTGCTTTCCCGCCCTTTACTGAATCCAGAGAGCGTTAAAAACATTGTGACACAGCGGATTGAAGGTGAGGTTGGTCTTCTTTATCATCAATATCGGGGCGTGGCTGAAGAACTGGCGCGCCGAGAAAAGGGCCGAGATGTAGGGATAGACGAGATTTATGTTTGTCTACGCCGCCTAACTGGCCTTCCTGGACCCCTCGTGGAAGAATTAAGAAGAACCGAAGAGATGATAGAAGAGGCCAGCGTTGAGCCTCGTTGGGAAGTAGTTGGGTTATTCCAAGAGGCTTTGAAGTCAGGGAAGCTCGTGGCGCTGGCCACCGACATGTTTCTGCCGCGCACAACAATTGAACGATTTTTACACAAATTTGGGATCGAGGGGTGGGCAGAATTGTTTGTATCTAACGAGATTGGCTTACGGAAAGACACTGGGGCTCTATATGAACATATTTTATCAAAGTATGGCCTTAAGCCCCATCAAATGTTGATGGTAGGTGATGATGAGCGAGCAGACGTTCAAATCCCCTGCGATATGGGTGCTGCTTTTTTGCATGTCTTGAGGCCGGTGGAATTGGCCCGAGGTTTGCCGAGATTTTCCAATCTGATTACTGAGCACGAACAAAAAGATGACCTGGATGCTCAAATCACTTTGGGTTTAGTCGTGCGCAAAATTTTTGCTCCAATTACATACCAGAATTTTGATCCCGCCTCATTCGTGCAAGTAACGCCTTATAATTGGGGATATAGTCTAGTAGGGCCTTTGTTAACCAGTTTCGCTCAGTGGCTTCTGGAACAAGCTCGGGAAGACGGTATTGAACGATTGTATTTCCTTGCCCGTGAAGGGCGATTGATGAAGGAGGTATATGAGTGTTGGGTCCAGGGGATACCAGAAGCACCCCGATCTGAATATCTGGTTATTTCCCGTCGCGCAGCGGGGGTGGCCGCAATTTCTAGGTTTGAAGATATTGTTGAAATTGCGCAGACCATTTACTTTCCTAATACTCTTGAGAACTTCTTGTATACTCGCTATGGACTAATGCTTGACGAAGAACAGTGGCAGGAAGTTGAAAAAACGAGCGGATGGCATCGGGATAGCATTGTGAAAGTCCAGAACCACAAAGTTGGGCACCTCATTCCCCTCTTGCGCTTCCTTTCGCCTGAAATCTTTGCTCGAGCGGAGAAGGAGCGCTGGGCTCTCCTGCAATATGTGAAGCAGAAAGGGTTGGCCCGCGATGGCCGCCAGGCGATAGTAGATGTTGGCTACGGTGGTTCGGTTCAGGGATATTTAAACCACCTTCTACCCCAGAAAGTGCACGGATACTACTTGATGACGGACGAGCGGGCTGTCAAGGTCGCACAAACCTATGAGGTGATCATCCGAGGATGTTTTTGCGAGAATATTGTGATGCAATCACCGCATGCTCCTGCTATGGCCCGGTATAGTTTTGATGTTGAAAAGTTGTTAAGCTCAGCTGAGCCGCAGCTAGAGTTTTATGAAATAAATGCAGACGGAGAGGTTCAAGCCTGTTATCGCGACTTATACCCGGTAGAAATAGAAGCGGCTAGCATAAGAGAGGAAATTCGGAGAGGGGCTCTGGATTATGCGAAAGATGCTCGTAAGGTTCGGGAAACCTTGTTCCCTGGTTTCCGGCCGTCCTGTTGGACTGCTCAAATGCTGCTGGAGGCTTTCTTGATCGGTAAGTCTGCAAGGGAATCGGATTTATTATCAAAAATCGCTTTAGATGATCACTATTGTGGGCGAGGAATAGTGCTCTGATGGGAGTGCCAATTCGACAATTTTTCCCAAGCATCTGGTTGAGAGATTTCCGGACAAAGGTGGAGTTTGATGAATTTGCTCCCCAATTAGCCGCGGTTTTTTCCGTATTTGATTGGATTGACGATCGGCTGCTTTACTCCCGTCACAGTTTTACCTACCCCGCTTACTGTTCAGCCTGTGAGCAAGTTACTCAGATGCGGATAGACTGGCTTTTCGGGGGATGGAGCAATGTTACACCCTCTGTGCACCCTGCATGGACTGAAACAAGCGTGTGTGTAAAATGCGGCTTGAATAGCCGCATGAGAGCCTTGTTGGACTTTTTGAAAACCCGCTGTGACTTGAGAAAAATTCGGAGCGCCTATATTGCAGAGCAGCTTACCCCTTTTTACCGGATTTTGAAGCGCTTATTTCCTTCACTAACAGGCAGTGAGTACTGTGGGCCCCATCATAAAAGTGGCAGTCGGGTGTTTATTCAACGCTATCTGCGTTGGGTCCGGCATGAGGATTTGACTACTCTCTCTTTTGCCGATAACAAATTTGACCTGGTTGTCACGCTGGATGTTTTTGAGCATGTCCCTGATTATCGCAAAGCCTTTGCCGAAATTTACCGGGTTCTTCGCCCGGACGGCTGGCTGGCTTTCACCATTCCGTTTTTCTACGATTTGGAAACAACCCGCATTCGGGCTATAGTCAATAGTGATGGTAGCATTATCCACTATTTACCCCCTGAGGTTCACGGCAATCCTCTTTCTGGTGAGGGTTCGTTGTGCTTCCAAAATTTTGGATGGGACATATTGGACACTCTTAGAAATGTGGGATTCGCTGATGCTCGTGCGGCCCTGTATTGGGGACCCTGGCAAGGACACCTTGGTTATCCTTTCTTCGTGTTCTACGCCATCAAATAGTCTGATCCTGCTCCGTGGAGCTCAGGAATGAAGAGAATCGCCTGGCTGGTGGCCTTGCTTTCCATCACGCTGGTGATGGTCCCACCTTACTCCCGGCTAACACAGGCCGATGGCCCGGCTACTCGCTATGTATCTACGACCGGCACTGATAACGGGGACTGCACCTCTCCAACTGCACCCTGCCGTACTATCCAGTATGCGGTCAATCAATCTGCCTCCGGGGATCGGATTCTAGTTGCGCAGGGCACATATACCTACGATTCTGGGAAAGATCCTTGTTCTTTCCTTCAGAACCGGGCAGTAGTCTGTTTTGTGGACAAACGCCTGACTATCCTGGGAGGCTATTCGGAGACCGATTGGTCAATAGCCAATCCTGTGGCGAATCCAACGATTATTGACGGAGAGAATACTTACCGTGGGGTTGCTGCGATCGGGTATAACACAACCACGGCCCATCTCCATATGGAAGGCTTTACGATCCAAAATTGCCGGGTTCAAGGACCTACTTACCTGAACCCCTATGATCCCAGTGGAGTCGGCGGAGGGATGTTGGTACAACATGCCTCCGTCACCCTCAAAAATGTAATTTTCAGAAACAATCGGGTATTTGGGCAGAATACAAGTTTTGGTGCTGGTGGTCAGGCGGATGGAGCAGCCGTAAGGATTGAAGATCCCCCACCAGGTACTGTAACTCTTTTGCAGCACGTTGTATTTGAAGGGAACGCTTCCTATGGAGGAAGCGGTCCCGAGCGAGGGGGTGTAGCATTTGGGGCTCTGTTTATTTACAAAGCCAATGTGGTCATTGAAGACGCCGTGTTCACAAACAATCTGGCTCAGGCGGGGAACTCAACGGGTAGCGGGCAATACGGCACTCCACCTTACTCGGATGCACTGGGCGGCGCAATTGCTGTTGAAGAAGGTACGGTTACATTGCGACGAGTAATCGTAACAGGAAATCAAGTTAAAGGCGGGAATGCTTCTATGTATGGTGGGGGGGCATACGGCGGGGGTATTTTTGTGGAAGATTTCGGCAACAATACTACTTTCTTAACCATTAGCGATTCTTATATAGCCAATAATATCGCTATTGGCGGAAGTGGGACGAATGGCGGTAACGTTGCAGGTGGAGGAATAGACGTGGATAGCGCTACCGTAACAATTGAGCGCACAAGTATTATCTCTAATACAGTACTCGGAGGGAACGGAACAAACCCTGGCCCTGGGGCTGGAGGGGGCCTGTATGCTTTCGCTGTCCGTCCAGGCTCATTCCCGGTAGTTCTCAGAAATCTCGTGGTTGCAGGCAATTTAGCAGATCAAGGTGCTGGGGGAACTCATCCGGGCAATGGAGGTGGCGGCGGCATTGTTATTCACGGAGTACAGGCAAATATGAGTCACGTCACGATCGCCCAGAACCGACTTGGTCCTACGCTAGTCTTGGGACAGGGGCTATTGATTCAGCCCTGGCCTTCTCCGTTAGATCCCCGATTCCCGGCATCAGTAACGCTGAATTACAGTATTGTGTCGGATCACAGGGCAGGTAACCCTTCAGCGCCAGCTATCATAGTCCAGCAGGGAAGTACGCTGGCGTTCAACCAGGGAATATTCGCTGGCAATTCCAAAAACACAAACACTGATGGACAGCCTGTGCCAGTGGGTGCGATCAGTGGCCTGGAGACGATGCAGCCTGCTCCATCCATTGGTTTTATTGCTCCAGGACCGCCATATTACAACTATCATCTCCGGCAAAACTCGGCATCCAGGGATCAGGCAACAGGTAGTGCCATTACAGACGATATTGACCGAGAGAGCCGTCCATATGGTAACAAATCAGATTTCGGTGCAGATGAATATCACCCGTTTCAACTAACATTTGTTCCAGGAAACGCGGTTATACGCCTGGATTGGAGCGCCGGAAGCGGTGTGCTCCAAGGTGGTGTGGGACATTATATGCTGCATCTGGTTTCGTGTGAAGAGGGCGCAAGCCCACCGCAGGAGGTTGGATGTGGACAATCTGTGAACGTTGGGACTGCCACCACTTTTACCTTGACAGGGCTGACGAACTTTAAGCACTACGTAGTTCAAATCTACGCTTATGACCCTACGGGTAATCTAATCGCGACCTCAGAACAGGTTGTGGCCTTCCCAACCACGATTTTTGTATTTCTGCCCCTGGTTCTCAAATGAGAGAACCCTCCGTACTGCTTGTCATCCCTACCTGGAGTGGGGGAAATTGGTTGCTTCATTGCTTGGAGTCATTATCCAAGCAAACATACACCGATTTCCGAGCAGTCGTTGTGATCAACGGCAAACAGGGTAGAACGGAAGAAGCGGTATTGGGGCAATTGGGTCTCCGTCTTATAGTGAACGCTGAAAACTTGGGCTTCGCAGCCGCTGTCAACCAGGGTATTCGGACGTCTAAAAGTCCGTATATTGGTGTTTTAAACGATGATGCTTTTCCTGAACCAGGGTGGCTGGAAGCATTAGTTAGCACGATGGAACGCGACTCACGAATTGGTGCTTGCGCCAGTCTGATGGTGTTTGCTCACCAGCCAGATGTTGTCCAGAGCGCTGGGGTCGCAATAGATCGGGCTGCGATTGCATGGGACAGATTGCGAGGACGGCCGATCACTGAGGCGGGAGGGGAATGTGAGGTATTTGGTGCTTCCGCTGGTGCGGCTCTGTATCGCCGGAAAATGCTGGAAGAAATTGGCCTCTTTGATGAACGCTTCTTCGCTTATCTGGAAGATGTGGATTTGGCGTGGCGAGCTCAAATCGCAGGATGGCGCTGCCAATACGTCCCCCAGGCGGTAGTCCGACATTTAACCAGCGCCAGTTTTGGAGAGGACTCTCCTCTGAAGAAACAACTGAAAGCCCGTAATAAGGTGTGGATGGTCATAAAGAATGCACCTGCTTCGGATTTCCCGCTCATCTTCTTCTATGATTGGGCCGCTGTCTTGTATGCACTTGTGAAAAACAAAGATATTAATCCCTTGAAAGGCCGTTTGCAAGGTTTAAAGAGAGCACACCTTTTCCTAAAAGATCGAAAACCGGGCCGGCCCAGAGTTTTGGAACCGTTGGTTCCTCCATGGCAAGTCCCTCAAAGGTGGGGAGGATGATTTGGGCGCTGCGCGCCGCGATGCAGCGACTGTTGGATGAGCCCGACCTGCTCCCCCGCCTGCGCGCCGGCGTCCGCCCGCCGATGACCATGGAGGAGCACGTGGACCGTCTGGAGGCGCTCTACGCCGGGTGTGTCCCAATTTCTTCGGGCCTGGCCGCGTTGCAGGACAACTGCGAGCAGTTGTCCTACAACTATCGTTGACAGAACCCCCTCCTCGTGGTAGAATCCCCCACGGACCACTCCATTGGTCATTTGTCATTGGTCATTTCGTCATTGGTCATTCCCTTGTGAAACTCATCATCCAGATTCCCGCCTACAACGAAGAAGCCACCCTTCCCCAGACCCTGCGCGACCTGCCCCGTTCCCTGCCGGGGGTGGACCGGGTAGAGGTGCTGGTGGTGGACGACGGCTCCACCGACCGCACCGCCGAGGTGGCGCGGGAAGCGGGGGCCGACCACGTCGTCCGGCTGAAGCAGAACCAGGGGCTGGCAGCAGCGTTCTCCACCGGCCTGGAGACGGCGCTCCGCCTGGGCGCCGACATCATCGTCAACACCGACGCCGATAACCAGTACCGCGGGGAGGACATCGCCCGGCTGGTCCGGCCCATCGTGGACGGCCAGGCCGACATCGTGGTGGGTGACCGGGGGGTGGCCGCGTTGGAGCACTTCTCCCCCCTCAAGCGGTGGCTCCAGAAGTGGGGCAGTTGGGTCGTGGGACGGGCCGCCGGCATCCCCATCCCCGACGCCACCAGCGGCTTCCGTGCCCTCAGCCGCGAGGCCGCCCTGCGCCTCACCGTCCTCAGCGACTACACCTACACCCTGGAGACTCTCATCCAGGCCGGGGCGCGCAAAATGCGGGTCGTCTACGTCCCGGTGCGCACCAACCCCCAGACCCGACCGTCCCGCCTTATCCGCAGCATCCCTTCGTTCCTGGCCCTCTCCGCTGTCACCATCGTCCGGTTCTACACGATGTACCGTCCCCTGCGGGTCTTCACGACGGTGGGGGGCGTGCTCATCGCCGGAGGACTGGCCCTGGGCCTGCGGTTTCTCTATTTTTACCTGCAGAGTCAGGGCAGCGGCCACGTCCAATCCCTCATCCTGGCCGCCATCCTGACCATCGTGGGCTTCCAGGTCTGTCTCATTGGTCTGGTGGCGGACCTCATCCAGATGAACCGGAGGATGCTGGAGGAGATTCTGTACCGGGTACGACGGGATCATTTGGGGAGTGAGGATGACCCGCGAAGGACGGCGTGAGGAAGCACTTCGGGCCGCCGAAGCGTGCGCGGCTCTGTTGAAAGAACGGTTCGGGGCTCGCCGGGTGGTGCTCTTCGGTTCCCTGGCCGGAGATACTGCTGACCGTGATTTCTCGGATGTGGACCTGGCCGTAGAAGGACTGCCGCCGTACGAAGCCCTTCGGGCTTTTTTAGCCCCTGAAAGGGGCTTTGTAGATTGAGCCCGACGGTTCACCGTCGGGCAAAGAGCGGCCGTAATAAACACAAGACGTAGGCAAACTTTTTCGCAGGCTAAAGCCTACGCCACAGGCCAAAGCCTACGCCACAGGCTAAAGCCACGAAAAGTCAGTGCTATTGGGCTGACAGCCTGTGCTACCCTTGTCACCTGTGTAGCGCCGGCCGCCAGGCCGGTACAGGCTGACAGCCTGCGCTACTGGGCCGGTGTAGCGCCGGCCGCCAGGCCGGTACAGGCTGACAGCCTGCGGTACTGGGCCGGTGTAGCGCCGGCCGCCAGGCCGGTACAGGCTGACAGCCTGCGCTACTGTCACCTGTGTAGCGCCGGCCGCCAGGCCGGTACAGGCTGACAGCCTGCGCTACTGTCACCCGTGTAGCGCCGGCCGCCAGGCCGGTACAGGCTGACAGCCTGTGCTACCCTTGTCACCTGTGTAGCGCCGGCCGCCAGGCCGGTACAGGCTGACATTCACGGAGGAAGACGCGATGGGGCCGTCCGTATCTTCCCGCAGCCTGCTGGTCTTCTGCTCGGTCCTCAGCCTGATCGTCGGCGCACTGATCGGGTATTTCACCCCCCATCCCCGCGGCCGGCCCATTACGGTGACCACCCCGGAGCCCACCCCAACCCCCACCCCCACGCCCACCCCCGCGCCCCTGCGGGTCTACGTCTCCGGAGCGGTGCAGGCGCCGGACGTCTACCTGCTCCCGCCTGGGAGTCTGGTGCGGGACGCGATCCGGGCCGCCGGGGGGCCCGCCCCGGAGGCCGACCTGGACCGCATCAACCTGGCGCGCGAACTCTCCGACCAGCAGCAGGTCTATGTTCCCCGGAAGGGGGAGGAGAACCCCGTCCCCACCCTCTCCGAAGGCGTCCCCACCCGCACGGAGTCCACTGTCCCGCGCATCAACATCAATACAGCCACAGTGGAGGAACTCCAACAACTCCCGCGCGTGGGACCTTCACTGGCCCAGCGCATCGTCGCCTACCGGGAGATGTACGGGCCCTTCAAGACCCCGGAGGACCTGATGCGGGTCTCGGGCATCGGGGAAGCGATCTTCGCGGCCATCCGGGACTACATCACAGTGGGGCCGTGAACGGACGACGGACGACAGACGACGGACGACAGACAACGGACCGCTGACGATTGACGGCTGACCACTGACGACTGACGGCTGACGGCTAACCACTGACCACTGACGGCTGACGGCTGACCACTACCGGCTGACGACTGAATAGCGGCTTCCGTCGCTGACGATTTCCACTGTCCCCCGGTCCGCGAGCCGATAGACCCGCACGTCTTCCAGCCGCTGGTCCGCCGCCGGACGCTCCGGCGCGAAGAGGTCCCCCGCCGGGACGACCACCACTTCGGGGTCCACCCACTTCAGGAAGCGGTCCGTCATGGCCAGCGTTCCCCCGTGTTGCGGCGCCTTCAGGACGTCGCAGCGCAGCCACGCCCCCGCGTCCACCAGTGCCTCCTGCCCGCCTTTCCCCACGTCCCCCGTCAGCAGGAAACAGACCGACCCGTAGTCCAGCCGCACCACGACGGAGTTATCCCGACCCGTCGGCGGGAGGGGGCCGGGGTGGAGGACGGTGAGCAGAAGCCCGTCGTCCAGGGTCATCTGCAGGCCCCGCTCCCCCCGCCAGACCGCTCGTGCGCTCTCCGAGACCACCCGCCGCCAGTGGCCGCAGAGGGTGCCCGCGCAGTCCTCGTCGCGGGCGATCAGGTGGTGGACCGGGTACCGTTCCAGCACCGCGATCAGGCCCGGCAGGACGTCGTCGGCGGGACGGGTGAGGACGACCAGGTCCAGGTCGTGGTCCCAGAAGGGCATCCGGCGGCCCAGAGCCGAGAGGAGGTCCGTCGTCCCCGGCGCCCCACCGACCAGTATCTGCCGCCCCGACGGGGTGCGGATGAAGACGGCGTCCCCGCCCTCCACGTCCAGGAAGACGACGTGCAACTGGCCGTCGGGCAGGGAGAAGCGGGCAACCCCCGCCAGCAGGAGGAGGAGCGCGGCGGTGCCCAGCAGGAGACGGTCGCTCAGGCGCCCCGTCAGACTGCCCCAGAGGGCGCGCAGACGGGCCCGCGTCTGGGGGTCTGCAACGGCGGTGAGCGCGCCGATTCCGCCGTAGAGGGCCCACGTCCCCGCCGCCGTCATCCGGCCCACGTCCACCCACGCGTAGGGGATGCCGGCCGCCCACCGGACGACCTCTATGGTGTACGTCAGGAAGAGCCAGGCCACCCAGCCCAGGCACTGCCCCAGGGGAAGCCAGAGCAACCCACCCAGGGTCGCCAGTCCGCCCCAGATCATCACCGCGGGCTGCGCCGGAAGGATCAGGAAGTTGGTCAGGAGGGAGACGAGGGAGAGGCGGCGGAAATAGTAGAGGGTCAACGGGAGGGTGGCAATCTGTGCGGCCAGGGTGACCAGCAGGGCATCGGAGAGAAGGCCCATGGCCTGCCGGGCCTGCTCCTCGGAGGTCACACGGGTCAGGAGACGGAGGGCCCCGTGCTGGAACCGGTCCACGTAGAGCACCAGCCCCAGGGTGGCGGCGAAACTCAACTGGAATCCGACGTCCCACAGGACCAGGGGGTTCCAGAGGGTCATCCCGACCGCCGCGGCGGCCAGGGATGCGGGGACGTAGGTGGGGCGGCCCAGGTTTCGTCCCACCAGGTAGAGGATGCCCATGACGGCGGCCCGTACCACCGACGCCGACGCCCCCACCAGCAGGGTGTAGAGGGCAATGCCCGCGATGGACGGCCAGACGGCCCGTCGGGGTCCGAACCAGCGGCGGAAGACCTGATAGAAGAGGCCGCTGATGATGGCGATGTTGAACCCGCTGATGGCGACGATGTGGCTGGTGCCCGTGGCGGCAAAGGCATCGCTGACGTCCTTCGGGATGCCGCCCTCCACCCCCAGGAGGATACCGGTCAGGAGGGATGCGGCCGGCTCGTGGAGGATGCGGCCGATCACCGCCTGGGCGCGCTGCCGGAAGGAGAGGAGGACGGCCTGGAGTACGTTCACCGTCCCCTTCCCCACCCGGACGGCCTGGGCCCGCCGGACGAGGGAGAAGATTCCCTGGCGGGCCAGGTACTCGCGGTAGGAGAAGTCGGCGAATTCGGGCGGGGTCTGCAGGAGGCCGGTGACCTGCAGTCGGTCGCCGTAGGCGAAGGTGGGGTAGCGGGGGAGGTAGACCAGGGCGGTTCCCTGGACGGGGACCCGCTGGCCGTCGGGGAGGGTGAGGGATTCGGCCCGCAGGCGCACGCGGGTGACGGTATCCCGTTCGTCCGGCGCGGCGGCGATGGTCCCCTCTATGAGGACGGGGCCGACGTCGTTGTAGTGGGCCAGGGCGTTGGGGGGAAGGCGGGGGAGGGCGACGAGGAGCCGTCCTGCCCCCAGCGCGGCCACCAGGAGGAGGGCGCAGAAGGAGCGGATGGGGGGCTGATCCCGCCAGCCAATCCCGACGACGACGGCTGCCAGTCCGAGGAGGAGCAGGGCCTGCCAGGGCGGATGGAGGGCCTTGCCCAGAGCGATGCCCGCAATCCATGCGATGGCCCCGTAGACCAGCGTCATGCTGCTCCCCCAATGGTCTCCGGAATACAGCCCGTATTATATGCCGAAGGGCAGGAGAGGGCAAGCGGGAAATGACCAATGGGGAAATGACCAATGACTAATGACGGAATGACCAATGACAAATGACCAATGACAGAATGACCAATGAGCAATGGGAGGGGAGGGCGGTCTCTGGGGTGGCAGGATTTGACAGGGGCGCAGGGTCGTAGTAGAATGTTGGCCGTCCCTGACGGATATAGGCTGATGTACGCGGGAGACAAGGTGAATGAAGAAGAGATTCTCTTTGAGGCTTTAACGCCCCTTGGCTTTTGGGTGCGGGTGACACGGGGTTATTGGGCATTGATCGTCACAGTCAAGTATCCGGTGATGGCAGGACGTGAAGCGGATGTACGGGAAACGCTGGAAAATCCGGTGGAGATTCGGTTAAGCCGGAGTGACCCCAGCGTATATCTGTTTTACAGGCCCGAGCGGAGTGGAAGATGGGTGTGTGCAGTAGCAAAACGGCTAAATCACGGGGGTTTCCTGATCACAACCTATCCAACGGATGCGATTAAGGAAGGGGTGCAAGTATGGCCCAGGTAAAAGTGTATTATGACCAGGTAGGAAATACCCTCACGGTCTGGTTCGGGGATCCACAGGATGAGTATGTCTGTGAGGAGACGGGCGATGAAGTGATCTTGATGAAAGATAAATTCGGGCGTGTGATCGGTTTTGAGAAGTTGAACTTTGTCGTTCCGGAGCATGCGCCTCTGCAAGTAGCGTTTGAGACGGCTATGGCTTGAAAGGAAATGGAGCGAAGCCGGGACTGGAGGGATCAGGCCGTAGGCGATCTGGAGCACGCCCGCAGCGACCGGGAGCGGGGATTCTACGAATGGGCCTGTTTCTCGGCCCAACAGGCAGCAGAAAAGGCCGTCAAGGCCGTTTTCCAGAAGATGGGAGCGGAAGCGTGGGGCTATTCCATTGCCGACTTGCTCCAGGAACTGGCAAGACAACATCCGGTGGCTCCGGCGCTGATAGATGGGGCACTGGAACTGGACAAGGTCTATATCCCCAGTCGGTATCCTAACGCTCACCCCTCCGGTTCTCCCAGGCGGCGATATACGCAGCGCGAGGCCGACCGGCTGATTGCCTACGCGGAGGAGATCGTTGAGTTCTGTGCGCGTCTTTTATCCGAGGTTTGACCGGGCCGAATTGATCCGGCGGTTGAAGGAGCAGATGGATGCGCTGAATGGGGCGCTTCCGTTGTTGCGGGTCGTGTTGTTTGGCTCCTACGCTCGGGGCAATTATACGGTCGCCAGCGACGTGGACCTGCTGGTGGTATACCAGGGCCCGGCCCGGGAGGACGCGTTCGCGGTGGTGAAAAGAGTGCTGAACGTCCCTGGCCTGGAGCCCCACGTCTATACGGAGAGAGAATACCGGCAGGCGGAACAGCACATCACCCGGATGGTGGAGGGAGGAATTGTCCTGTACTCCAGGTAAGCGAGGTCGGTGGGGTTTTGTGCTGGGCTTGCTGGGAGTGCTGGTTCTCCTCACCGGCTGCTCCGACTTTGTGGACCGCGACCAGACGGCCCTCGCGCCTGAACGGGCGGTCATCCTGGAGCCCGGCCACGCCGTCGGCCAGACCTTCGTGGCCCGGCATGGGGGACTGAATGGGGTGGAATTCTGGCTGGAAGTGCCGCCGGGGAGTGTGGGCGTCCTCCGCCTTCACCTCCGACCTGAACCCCAATCCTCCACTGACCTGGCCGTGGCGGAGTTGCCGCTGGAGGCCGTCGGGTCTCCGGGTTTCTATCGTTTCTCCTTCCCTGCAGACAACCAATCACACAGCGCGTACCGCTATGCCTTTCTGGAACTGGACGGCACGGGCATGGTGCGGGTGGGGGCCGCACCGGGCGATGCCTACATAGACGGCGCGGCCTACCGGGACCACGAGCCGCTGGATGCCCAGTTGGCCTTTCGGCTGACCTACACCCCGTGGGGGATTCTTACAGATTTGCTGCTAGTATGTGCAGGATGGGCTGGATATGGCATGCTGGGATCAATGACCCTGTTTCTGGCTGGCTATTGGATCGTTCGGGGATGGGCACTGCGGACCAAGGCTGATTTCACTGCTGTTTTAATTGCCAGTATCACTGGCGTTTTATCTCTCTGGATGGTGTCGCTGGTATGGGCTGCTGTTTTCAAGTTACGCCTGAACACATGGAACGTGCGGTTGCTTCTGGGGATCGCTTCTCTTACAGGGCTTACACTGTTCATCAAGGACGGACGCCTCTGGAACCGGCGATATTGGCTTGGTGAGGACCCACTTGCGACATTATCCCTGTGGTTTGTCATTATTTGTTCCGTCGGTTTGCGGCTGTGGATTGGTCGCGGATTAGTGATGTTACCCGGGTGCGATGCATATCACCACACTTTGATCGCTCAATTGTTCGCTGAACAGGGAGGCATTCCTGAGAATTACGAGCCCTACGCGCCCCTTCAGAGTTTTTCTTATCACTTCGGATTTCACAGCATCGTTGCCCTTGTTCGTTGGGTTTGCGAAAGCGAATTGCTTAGTACAACAAAGGTAGTGGCGCTTGTCCTGAATGGGAGTATTGCTGCGACCGCGGGATTGTTCACTGAACAAATTGCGGGACACCGGCGAACAGGGGTTGTCGCGGCCGCTCTGGTCGGTTTGATTATGGTCTCTCCTTTCTGCCTGCTACGTTGGTCCCGGTTCACTCAGACCACGGGGTTGTTTTTTCTGCCTATGGCGCTTCTGGCTTTGCTCTGGCAGAGAAGAGAGGCCAAGTTGGTCTTCCCCTCCTTGCTGGTTGCGGCGGTTTTTCTCGCTCATATCAGGGTTGCTCTGATGTTAGGAGTCTTTGCAGCGATTGCGGGAGGAATAGCATTTTTACAAGGACGAAAGGAGCACCTCAAGCAAATTGCTACGGTAGGAGTAATCGGCGTAATTTTTGTGTCTCCCTGGGCCTTGCGGGTTTTATGGGTGCAGTACGATCCCTATGGGTTGCGAATCACTTATCCGATCCTTGCGGGATACAATGATATCCGGCGGATGGAGGAACCGGTACTCCAGTTCATAACCAACTGGCCGATTTTACTCTCTATTCTCGCGTTAACCGTGGTGGCGATTTTTAGTAATAAGAAAGTGGAAGTGTTGGGGCTCGTGCTGTGGTGTATAACTATGGCTGGTGGCGCTTTGTTGTCTTCAACGATTGGTTTCTCCCTTTGGGACCTGAAGACAACCTTGCTTTCCTTGGCTATTCCTTTCGCTGGGCTTGCTGGGTTGGGAGTGCAAGGGTTAAAAGAAGTTCTTCAGAATCAAAGGTGGATTGTTATTCGGTGGCTGGTCATTGTGTTTGTACTCATTGGGGCAATAAGCGCCGTAATAAGGTTTCCCGGGCTTATCTATACAGGATACGTTTACCTTAGGCCGGGCGACCTGATTGTTATGGATTGGATCAAGAATAACACACCTCCAGATGCGCTCTTCTTAGTAAATGCCTTGCAGTTTGATTGGCAACCCGGTTGGCTTGTTGGAAGTGACGCTGGGTATTGGGTCCCGCTTTTGGCTAACCGGAGTTCTGTGGTACCACCGATGATTTACCCAGTGGAATGGGCTGGCACTGCGCTGCTTCCGAGGCTGGAAGTCATTGAGAGAGTAAGCATTGAAACTGTTAGCCGAGGAGGAGCGAGCCAAAAACTATGCAGTCTTCTGGCATCTCATGGGATAACAAGCATTCTCGCTGATAAATCCTGGCCACTCGCTATGTACAGCTCATCTAAACAGGCATGTTTTAGGATTGTATATAACCAAGATAGAATACAGATTTTTGAGGTGGTTCGGTGATCTTTGCTGATAATTCTGGCAGTCGTGGCACTTTTCATAATGCAACTGATAAGGTAAGTTGGATGCAGCATTTTGGCATTCCACTTATCGTGAGTACAGCGGCCCTGATTGTCCTATTTCGTCTTACGAGCTGGCGGGAATTGGTAACTATTTGGCAAGAGATGCAATGGGGTTGGGTCCTAATAGGTAGCCTGGCGTATTGCGGTGAATTGGTTCTGATCGGTGTCCGTGCGGCATCTTTACTGGCTGTAGAAGATTTGTCAGTGAAGAAACTGATCCTGATCTCTAATGTGCACAATTTTATTAACAAGATAACGCCTGCAAGGCTGGGTGAGATTAGTTTCCCTTTCCTTGCACGTCATTATGTCGGAATTAACTACACTAAGGCCTTCGCAGTCCTAGTACTTATGCGCTTAATGGACATATATACCGTAATGTTTCTATTCTCTGTGATCTTTGCTGCCTACGGGCTTGCACATACTGACTGGCAATGGACTTGGCTACCTATTGCTTGTGTTTGGTTTGCCTTGTTGGTTTTTAGCTTGTTTTTATTAAATGGCCAGGTTATAAAAAGAAAAAAACTGCAACTATGGGCTCCAATAGCCAATATTTATGCATTTATCTCCGACTTACAGAGAGAGATTCGAGCAGTTCTTAAAACCGGCGTTCGCAAAGGTGCAATGCCTTGTATTGCAATGTGCTCCTGCTTAATCTGGACATTGCTGTATGTTACCTTTGCCGCATTAGGTAAGGCAATAGGCTTGAATCTGGCGTTAAGTCAACTCCTAATAAGTGGGTCGTTTGCTATCTTGGGCACTATGGTACCAATTGGCGGATTGGGCCATCTCGGTGCCTTAGAGGCAGGTTGGACATTAGGTTTATTATCTATGGGCACCTCGCATTCCGAGGCAGCTGCCTCGGCTTTAATAATAGGAGTAATGACTACCATATTTGCTTCAGTAATGGGTGTAGTAAGCCTAGCGGCGCTGGAAATTCAGATACGGCGGCATACCAAATAATACTATAATACTTACGGCAATTTCTTTCAGGAGCATATAGTTGAGAGAAGTCTGCAATAAGATTGATCACATTCAGACTGGTCACTATTTCAACAAACACATATCTAGCAACCCCTTTATCCAGATACTTGTGAGAAGGTACCGCCAAACCTTACAGCGGTTAATCGTAAACCTACCTATTTGTTCCGTGCTGGAGGTGGGTAGCGGTGAGGGTTTTATCTTGTCATATATTCGAGAGGTGAAGGACAAAGTTTATCTTGTGGGGTCAGATATAACTTGGGATGTGCTTCAGGAGGCTCATAAGCAAGAGCCTACTGCTCTCTTGTGCGTTGCCAGGGGTGAGCATCTCCCTTTTGCAGACTGTTCTTTTGACGCATTAATAGCTTGTGAGGTACTGGAACACATTCCCGAACCCCGTCTGGTAGTTAGAGAGTTGCAACGTGTAAGCAGAAAATTTTGCATTATCAGTGTGCCTGATGAGCCTCTCTGGCGGGTGCTAAACATGCTGCGCGGACGGTATTGGCATGATTGGGGGAATACGCCAGGACATATTCAGCATTGGTCAGTTAAGGGAATATCTTATTTAATGAGTGAGTACTTTGAGGCAGTGCGAACGATAAGAAGCTTCCCTTGGATATTCGTGTCCGCCTCAAAGGAAATACCACCAACGGGTGATTGTATATTACCTTACAAGCAAGTACTATAATACCTGAAACTAATAAACCAAACACTTTTTAAGGAGGTGTAAAATGAAACCCAGACTTCTGCTTGTTATAGTTGCCATTGCTATGTTACTTGCATTGAGAGCGGCGTCTTCGTGGGCATTGTCAGGTGGCACTTGGAATACGGGCATCAAGGTACAGAACCTGAGTACAACTTCGTCGGCTACTATCGTTGTTACGCTTTTTAATTCGGATGGAACCCCTGCCTACACACTAGATAAAACTGCTAGTGGCGATCCTTTGCAGGCTCCTCCAGGTGGATCTGTAGAACTTTACCTTCCCAATTACTCAAGTGTGGCATCAGGTAAATACTCTGCAATGGTTAGCTCAGATCAACCTATAGGTGTAGTAGCTACTCAGACCAATTATGACTACGGTTTGGCTGACTCTTACAATGGGATGGAAGGATACACAGAGATTTATGTACCATATGTTTACCATGACCATAACTACTGGACAACTGAGATATTTGTCCAGAATACAAGTGATTCTACAACTGCTCATGTTTACGCAACTCTCTCTGATGGAACAAAAACCCGTCAATATTCTATGACGCTTTCTCCCCACGGGGCTGGTTCGTTTGACACCAGCCAGCCAGAATATGCTGATTTGGGATGGTTCATTGGCGCAGCTACTATTACTTCAACTGAAAACGCACCTTTGGCTGTAATGGTTAACGAGGCACGCGTAGTCGGCTCCGGGAATGTTAATGGGAATGTATTAGTTAGCTTCCGTGGACTCACACAATCTGATGCAGGTAAGCGAGTCGTGTTACCTTCTTTGTATAAGGAGTTCTCCGGAGCAAGTGGTACATGGCGGTCGGGTATTAAGATTCAGAACGTAACAACCACACCAGTCACGGTTACGGTAACTCTTAAGGCGGACCCGGATAGCCCAACTGGTTCCTGGACGGGAACGCGCAGCAATCTGGGCATACCGGCTGGTGGATCTGTTGAGTTGTATCTAAGAAATGCGGGAATCTTAGACGGTGGTGCGTCGGTTCCCAATATGTTCAAAGGATATGGTATAATTGATGTAACGGCACCAACAGATGGTAAAGTGGTGGCCACGGTCATTCATACAAACTATGATGCATCTGGGGGTAAGGGAGTTGCGATTGGATACTTTGGCATTGCTAACGGAGCAAGCCAGCTGAGTATTCCGTCTCTCTATGGGCGTTGGCCTTCTGGGGCAGGCCAGTGGGTATCGGGAATTAAGATTCAAAATGTAGGCACGACTACCGCCACAGTCACGGTTAATTTCAAGAGCGACCCCGACATTCCCAATCCTTCTTGGACTGGTACGCGTAGTGGGATTTCGCTCGGTGCAGGGCAGGCAATTGAGCTTTATCTGGCCAATCCAATCTTAGATGGTGATCAGTATGTACCATCTACGTGGAAGGGATCTGCCTCAGTATCTTGTAGTGAGACGGGATGTGAGATTGCTGGTACGGTGATCCATACCAATTACGGTCGCAATGTCGCCAATATGTACATGGCTATTGCTGTAAAGTAGGATAAGGGTTCGTCTGCCAAATATACTTCAAGCCGAGGCTTGTCCTCGGCTTGAAGTATATTTGTGAGTCTTATTTGCTTTGATCTGAGGAGCAGGCAATGTATCCCAGACGTAGTAAATTTCTTGCGGGAATAGTGGTGATGATCAGCCTCTTTTTAGTGTGTGCTTGCCAGAACGTAGACTCTCCTCTGGTCAGTACAAGCAGGTCACCAATAACAGAGAGCCCGCTTTATGGACCAAATGAAATGCCTGAAATTGCGGTTATTCCAACCCCATCTCCCACAGAAGGAGTTGTAGTTGGGCGGTTGGTGGCCAATAACACGAATGATAGGATCGGATTAAGTATCTTTCTAGGTGATGTTATAACATTGGGTGAGGAGAGCCATGCAGCGTTTCTGGATAGAGAGCGCGCTCCGATCGGTGATCTTAATCCCGCTACCGGTTGGTTTGTCTTTAAGCATGTCCGCCCAGGGATATATGCCCTTATCATCTCCGAGCCTGAAGCGGGTAGTCGGGCGTATATGACTGCCGAAGGCGATGTAATGGTAATTAAAGTTAATCCCGGTGAGATTACCTCCTTAGGAGACATTTTTCTTGGCCGATAAAGTCAGGCTATAATGCTACCTCATAAGAGACCCGGCCGTGTACTCGAGTTTAGACAGACCGGAAACACGCAGGGCTATCGCCCATATATGGGATTAGAGCGGCGCTTGTGCACCTATACACCTATATAGGATATCTGTCGTGAGCCGAAATCAACTTTGGCCTACATTGGGGCTCATTGTCGCGATGTAGGGGAGGGTGCAGAACAGGTCGGCGCAGCCCAAGCGTAACCTACCACTTCACAGGAGGAGCCAAGGCAGCGTGGAGCGGAGCGGGAAGTCTGGCTGGCGGTGGAGATTTCTGCAACGGTGGATACGGAGGACATAGAACGGGCCGTGGGGCGGGCGACGATGCTCCGCAAGGCAGGATACGCCGCTATCCCCACCGTGGCCGGACGGGAGGCCACGTCCATCGCAGAGGAGGCCGCTCAGGGGCAGGGAGTCCTGTTGATCCGGGACGGAAGGGCGGATTTCTGGGAACAGGCGCTGGCCCGATGGAGGGAGTAGACTCCCCGGAAACACATGCGGTGCGGCGGCCGAAGGCCGCCGCACCGCATGTGTTTTCCCCTCAGGCCCGCCCTACCGGGATTCGTACACTTCCCGCTTCAGCGCCGCGATGTAGGGGAGGGTGCGGAACAGGTCGGCGTAGTCCAGGCCGTAGCCCACCACCCAGACGTCGGGAATCTCAAAGCCCAGGTAGTCTATCGGGACGTCCACCCGCCGCCGCTCCGGCTTGCTCAGGAGGACGCAGGTCCGCAGGGAAGCCGTCCCCCGGGCCCGGAAGTTGCGGATCAGATAGTCCAGCGTGTAGCCGGTGTCCACGATGTCCTCCACGATGAGGACGTGTTTCCCGGTCACCGGGGCGCGGGTATCCATAATGAGCCGCACCGCCCCCGTGCTCACCGCCCCCCGGTTGTAACTGGAAAGGGCGATGAAGTCCACGTGGTGGGGGATGGTCAGCCGACGGGCCAGGTCGGCCAGAAAGATAAAGGCCCCCTTCAGCACCCCCACCAGCACCAGACCGTCCTCATTCAGCCCGGCGTAGTCAGCGCTGATCTGCGCTGCCAGTTCCTCCACTCGCCGCTGAATCGTCTCCTCATCCAGCAGCACCCGATCTATGGCGGAAAAGTCCTGCCGAATCGCGCGGTTCCCCATGATTCCTCCAGCCGTTAGTGGTCAGCCGTTAGCCGATAGCCGTCAGCCAGTAGCCGTCAGCCGTCAGTGGTCAGTGGTCAGTCGTCAGTCGTCAGTGGTCCGTCGTCCGTCGTCGGACCTGATGGCATCCCCGGCAGCGGGCTTGGTAGACCTCGTCGGCGCCGACCATGATGACCGGGTCGTCGTAGGCGGCGGGCTGACCGTTGATGAGCCGCTGGGTGCGGCTGGCCGGCCCCCCGCAGACCACACAGATGGCCTGCAGTTTGTCCACCCGCTCCGCCCGGGCCATTAACTGGGGCATCGGGCCGAAGGGCTCCCCCCGGAAGTCCAGGTCCAGCCCGGCCACGATGACCCGCAGCCCCCGGTCCGCCAGTTCCTCGCAGAGGGATACCAGTCCCTCATCAAAGAACTGCCCCTCGTCTATGGCGACGACCGTCGTCTCCGGAGCGATGAGGGCCCGCAACTGGGCGGAGTTCTCCACCGGGACGGCCTCCAACTGCAGGCCGTTGTGGGAGGCCACCTCCCGTGCGGCATAGCGGACATCCAGGCTGTGCTTGAAGACCTGGATCTTCTGGCGGGCGATCTGGGCACGGCGAACCCGCCGGATCAGTTCCTCCGTCTTGCCGGAGAACATGCTCCCGCAGATGACCTCTATCCAGCCCCCGGTCGGTTTACCGTACATCGGGCATCCTTTTTACAGACCACAGACCATAGACCACGGACCACAGGCCGCAGGCCACCCCTCAAAGCACAAAGCGAGGGCAGGGGGTGTCGCCGCCTGCCCTCGCCGGTGCGGTGGGGTTATCTGCTGCCCGTGTCGGCGGCCCCGGCGGAGGGTTGGTCGCCGGGGAGGGTGAAGCCCCGGGCGCGCAGACGCTTTTTCAACGTCGCCAGGACGGCCAGGTCTATCCCACGAATGCTGGTCAGCGCGTCGTCGCCCTCGGCCAGTTTGTTCAGGACATCGCCGACCGTCTGGATGCCGGCGTCCTGGAGGGCGCGCTCGGCGGTGCCGCTCAGCCCCAGGACGGTGACCGGCTGCTCCAGGGACGCGGCGGCCTTTCGCCGGGCCTCCGCCTCCGCCCGCATCTGGTCCCGCCGCAGCAGGCGGGTGCGGAAGCGGTCTACCTGCCCCTCCGCGTCCACGATGCGCTGCTCACCGGTGAAGAACGGGTGGCAGCGGGAGCAGACGTCGGTGCGGATGACGGGGACGGTCGCGCCGACGGTCCATGTGTTGCCGCAGGCGCAGATGACCTGGGCCTGGGGGTAGTATTTGGGATGGATGTCCTTCTTCACGCGGCCCTCCCTTCGGGGTAGACGCTGACCCGTTTGCGACCGCCCGGGATGGGCTCAAAGTGGACCACCCCGTCGGTCAGGGCGAAGAGGGTGTAGTCCTTCCCCATGCCCACGTTGAGACCCGGCTTAATGCGCATTCCGCGCTGGCGGACGATGATGTTCCCGGCCAGAACGGTCTCCCCGGCATATTTCTTCACGCCCAGCCGCTTGCTGTGGCTATCCCGACCGTTGCGGCTGCTGCCTGCACCCTTTTTGTGTGCCATAGTGACCTCCTGTTTCAAAAACCACGAAGGACACGAAGGAACACGAAGTTTTTAACTGTGTCCCCTGTGGTGAGTCTCAAGTTTTCAAGAAATACAAACACCTTCCAGAACCTGGGAAACGGCCGCTCCGCTCACCGTCGCCGTGTTCTCGCCCTGTTGAATGGCCTGAATCAGAGCAATGTCCTCCAGAGCCTCCAAGAAAACCTCGTACAGGAAATCCCGCTGCTCCTGGAGAACCTCGGCAACAGCCTGCTTGAGCAGTTCTTTGACTTCCGTCTCATTCAGGGTGGTCTGGACGGTTGACATCACAACGTTCCGATGACAATCTCATCTACCCGCAGGCGGGTGTAGGTCTGCCGATGGCCCTGGCGGCGGCGGTAGCGCTCCTTCGGGATGTACTTGAAGATGCGGATTTTGGGCCCCTTTTCCTGACCCAGCACCGTCGCCCGAACGCGGGCGCCCTCCACCACCGGCGCGCCAATCCGTACCCCGTCCTCACTGGCCACCAGCAGGACCTCGTCCAGCACAATCTGGTCTCCGGCCTGGGCGGGCAATTTCTCTACCAGCAGTTGGTCGCCGACGGAAACCCGATATTGACGTCCACCGGACCGAACAATGGCGTACACCGATAACCTCCTCCTACAGGCACAATAGTGGCCGCGCCTTGCGGCTACGGCCACGAGGGGTATTATAGCGGGAATTGGGGATTTGTCAACCTGACCGTTCGGAGGGTATGTCCCAATTTTGTCGGGCCTGGCCGCTTTGTAGGACAACTGCGAGCAGTTGTCCTACAACTTTGGGACACACCCGATCGGCTCTGATAGTTGACAAATTGCCCTTTCCGGCTATACTCTGGCCCGAATGGGAACCGTCGGATCCCAATTTTCTCGTCCAGACAGAACATCCGAATCCATCTCCCACAAGAAGCGAGGCCCCATGAACCCCAAACCGATCCTCACCCACAGAATCTGGATCGCTGTCGCCCTTCTGGCATTCTCCGGCCAGTTGGCCTGGGGCGTGGAGAACCAGTTCTTCAACACCTTCCTGTACAACACCATCACGCCCGACCCGCGCCCGGTCTCCTGGATGGTGGCGGCGTCGGCGGTCACGGCCACGGTGACCACCCTGCTGATGGGCACCCTTTCCGACCGGACCCGCTCCCGCTGGGGGCGGCGCAAGCCGTTCCTGCTCTTCGGCTACCTGACCTGGGGAGTGATGACCGCGCTCTTCCCTTCTGCTGCCTTCTTCAAACCCGTCGGTCTGGCCATCGCAATGGCCATCCTCTTTGACTGTCTGATGACCTTCTGCGGCTCCACGGCCAACGACGCTGCCCTGAACGCCTACGTCACCGACGTCACCACCGGCGAGAACCGGGGCCGCGTAATGAGCGTGGTGGAACTCCTGACCTGGGTCGCCATCCTCATCGTCTACGGCGGCTCCGGCCTGCTCATTGAGAACCTGGGCTACTTCGCCTTCTTCTACATCATAGGCGGGCTGGTCTTCGTGTTGGGACTGGTCGGCGGACTGCTGGTCCAGGAAGAACGGCCGACCGACGTTCCCCAGAAAAGTTACTGGAAGCAACTGACCGAGGCCTTCCAGTGGAGGACGCTGACGGCCAACCGGGACTTCTTTCTGGTCCTGTTGGGCATCTCCCTCTGGGCGGTGGCCCAGAACGTCTTCTTCCCCTACCTCATCATCTACCTGCAGCACTACCTGCAACTGGATACGATGACGGCCACGGTCACCATCGCGATCTCCATCCTGGTCGGCGGCATCGCCATGGCATGGCCCCTAGGGCTGCTGGTGGACCGGTGGGGACGGAAGCCGGTGGCGCTGCTGGCCGTCGGGGCGGAAATGGTAGGGCTGGTCCTCTTCTCCCTCTCCCGAACCCTGGCCCCCCTGCTGATCACGGGCATCCTGTGGCTCATCCCCCTCACCGCCTGGACCATCGCCACCGGCACGTGGAACAAGGACCTCTTCCCCGAAGACCGCCGGGGGCAGTTCGCGGGCTTTTACCTCTTCTTCCTGGTGATGATCCCGATGATCCTCGGCCCCCTGACCGGCAGTTGGTTCGGGACGCGCTTCGGCATCCCGACCGTCATCAACGGACAGCCCGGCTTCATCCCGACCCCGATTCTCTTCCAGGTGGCGGGCGTGGCGACCCTGCTGGCGGCAATTCCCATTTGGTTCGCAAAGGAGAAGCGCGCGTGACCTGGCAACCAGTCCCCGGACACATCCAGACCCGCTGGGCGCGGGACGTCTCCCCGCAGAACGTCTGGCCCGAATACCCCCGCCCCCAGATGACCCGCCCGGAGTGGCTGAACCTCAATGGGCTCTGGGAGTACTGGATTACGGACCGGACCGGGGAGCAGAAGCGGCAGGAGGGGGAAATTCTGGTCCCCTTCCCCATTGAGTCGGCCCTCTCCGGCGTGAAACGTCCCCTGTGGCCGGACGAATTCCTCTGGTACCGGCGGACGTTCTCCGTTCCGGCGGCCTGGCGCGGGCGGCGCGTCCTGCTCCACTTCGGCGCGGTGGATTGGGAGACGGTCATCTGGGTAAACGGGCGGGAAGTGGGACGGCACGTCGGTGGGTATCTCCCCTTCTGGCTGGACATCACCGACGCGCTGCAGGACGGGGAGAACGTCCTGACCGTGCGCGTCTGGGACCCGACCGATACGCACTGGCAGCAGCGGGGCAAACAGGTGCTGAAGCCCCGGTCCATCTGGTACACCGCCGTCTCCGGCATCTGGCAGACGGTATGGCTGGAGCCCGTCCCGCAGACCTACATCGCCGGGCTGAAAATCACGCCGGACGTGGACGGGGAGGCGGTACGGGTGCGGGTCTCCCTGGCGGGCGCCCATCCCGACAAAGTCCGGGTACATCTGCAGGCCTGGGACGGCGGGACGCCCGTCGCCGAAGCGGAAGGGTATGCCAGGGCGGACATCGTGCTGCCGGTCCCCCGTCCCCAACTCTGGAGCCCCGATTCGCCTCACCTCTACGATCTGGAAGTAACGGCGGGCGAGGACCGGGTGGGCAGTTACTTCGGGATGCGCAAATTCAGCGTGGGGGGCGGGTATCTCTGCCTGAACGGCGCGCCCCTCTTCCAGTTCGGCCCGCTGGACCAGGGCTACTGGCCCGACGGGCTCTACACGCCCCCCACCGACGAGGCCCTGCAGTGGGACGTCCAGTTGATCAAGCGACTGGGCTTCAACATGGTGCGCAAGCACGTCAAAGTGGAACCGGCGCGGTACTACTATTACTGCGACCGCGCCGGGCTGATTGTCTGGCAGGACATGCCCAACGGCGGGAAACCGGTCGGGGACGTGACCTCGGTCATCGCCACCCTGGTCGGACTGCGGCAGCGGGACCGGAATTACCGCTACGCCGGCCGCGCGGACCCGGCCTCGCGGGAGGACTTCCGCCGGGAGTTGCGGGAGATGGTGGACGCCCTCTATAACTTCCCCTGCATCGGGATGTGGGTGGTCTTCAACGAGGGCTGGGGGCAGTTTGACGCGGCGGAGATCGCCGCCTGGCTCAAGGCATACGACCCGACCCGTCCCGTAGACCACGCCAGCGGCTGGTTTGACCAGGGCAGCGGGGACTGTAAGAGTCTGCACGTCTACTTCAAGAGGTTGCCCATCATCCGACCGGAGGAGCACCGCGCGGCCGTTCTCTCCGAGTTCGGCGGCTACAGCCTGAAGGTGGACGGTCACCTCTGGAACCCGGCGGCGGAATTCGGCTACCGGAAGTTCCGCACCCCCGAGGCCCTGACGGACGCCTACATCGCCCTGCTGGAGGACGAACTGCGCCCGCTGATAGAGGCCGGCCTCTCCGCTGCGGTCTACACCCAGTTGACGGACGTGGAGATTGAGGTCAACGGGTACGTCACGTACGACCGCGCGGTGGAGAAAATGGACCTGGAACGGGTCGCGGCGGCGCACCGGAGGCTGCTGGGGGGATTCACTGCAGAGGCGCAGAGGGCGCGGAGGTGAAGGGGCAAGAGGCAAGAAGCAAGATGCAAGATGCAAGGATGCAGGGATGAGGTGAACCTATGGAACCCCTGTCCCCTCAAAACGTGCGGATCACCGGCGGTTTCTGGGGCCGCTGGCTGGGGGTAAACCGGCGGCGGGCCATTTTCCACCAGTGGGAGCAACTGGAAGATAGCGGGTGCATAGACAATTTCCGCATCGCCGCAGGCGAGAAGGAGGGCTTCCGCCAGGGGTGGTTCTTCGCCGATTCGGACGCCTATAAGTGGTTGGACGCCGCGTCCCGCATCCTTCTCCACGACCCCGACCCGGCGCTGGCCTGGCGGGTGGATTCCTTCCTCGCGCTCCTTCAGCGCGCCCGGATGCCCGACGGCTACCTCTACACCTACAACCAGATTCACTTCCCCGGCACCCGCTGGGTCAACCTGCAGATTGAGCACGAACTCTACTGCCACGGTCACCTGATAGAGGCGGGGGTCTCCCACCACCAGGCGACAGGCCGGACCGACGGCCTGGAACTGGCCCGCCGCGCCGCCGACCTGCTGGTGCGGGACTTTCTGGGCGCGAGGCCGGAGGGAACCGACGGGCACGAAGAGGTGGAAATCGCGCTGCTCCGGCTGTACGAAGTGACCGGTCACAGGCCGTACCTGGACCTGGCGCGCCAGTTCGTGGAGAACCGGGGGCGGATTCCCCACTTCTGGCTCTCCGTCCTGCGCCAGAACGCCAGCATGCAGGCGCGGCGGCGCGCGGTGGAGCGGCAGCGCGCGGCGTACCAGGCCGCCCATCCCGAGTACACCCCGCCGCCGTTGCCGCCGGAGAACTTCGCCCCCAGGCCCCCCTTCTCCCGTCTCCGCTGGTACCTGGGCGCACTGACCGGGAAGTACTTCCAGCAACACGCCCCCATCCGCCAGCAGCGCGTGCCGGTGGGACACGCGGTCCGCTTCGGGTATCTGATGACCGCTGCGGCGATGCTGTGTCGCCTGGGGGCCGACGACGGCCTTCTGGCCGCGATGGAGGCCGCATGGGAGCACATAGTCACCCGGCGGATGTACGTGACGGGCGGACTGGGCGCCCTGCCCGACCTGGAGGGGTTCGGGCGGGACTACGAACTGCACCCTGAGTACGCCTACGCCGAGACCTGCGCTGCGCTGGCTTCCCTTTTCTGGAACTGGCAGATGACGCTGATCACGGGCGAGGCCCGCTACGCCGACCTCTTGGAGTGGCAACTCTACAACGCGGCGCTGGTGGGCATGGGGCTGAACGGCGACGCGTACCTCTACAACAACCCGCTCCTCTGCCGGGGCGGGGTGGAGCGACGGGCATGGTACGCGGTCCCCTGTTGTCCCTCCAACCTCTCGCGGACGCTGGCCTGGCTGGGCCAGTACATCTGTAGCCGGGACGCCGATACCGTCTGGGTCCACCAGTACATCTCCAGCCGTGTTTGCCTGGGGGACGGGTGGGAAATGGAGATGGAGTCCGGGTTGCCCTGGCATGGGGAAGTCCGCCTGCGGCTGGAGGGGAAGGGGCCGGACCGGAGGGCGCTCTGCCTGCGGGTTCCGTCGTGGGCCGGCGCCACCGCGCTGCGCGTCAACGGTGCGGAGGTCCCCGCAGATGCCCTCCCCCCGGTGGCATCCGCTCCGCCGACGGCCTGTGGCTACGACCCCCGCCGGGCGCGTTCCGTCCGTATAGACCGACGCTGGGCTCCCGGCGACGAACTGACGGTGGAATTCTCCCAGCCCATCCGCCTGCTCCGCCAGAACCGGCGCCTGCCCGGATGTGGTGGACGGGTTGCGGTGGCGCGGGGGCCCCTGGTCTACTGCCTGGAAAGCGTGGACAACCCGGGGGTGGACCTCTTCAACGTGGAGGTCGTGCCGGAGTCCCTGGAGACTGTCCACGACGCGGAGGAACTGGGCGGAGTGGTGATGCTGCGGGGGATGAGTGTCCGGGGCGAGCGCCTGACGTTTATCCCCTACATGCTCTGGGCCAACCGGGGCCCCTCGCAGATGACGGTGTTTGTGGGGGGATAGTTGCGGCGGCGGCCGGAGGCCGCCGCCCCGCTGCCCTCCCATTTGACGGCCCGCTTTTTTATGTTATACTCCCCAATGGTATGGTGCAAATGTCGGTCATCCGGGTCCTGCTTCTTTCCGTCTGCGCGCCCCTGCGCCCCCGGGTAACTACCTACCACCCTCTGTTGCGTTGATCGTCAGGCGCGGGGGCCATCCACGAATGAGCCACGAATACACGAATGATGGCGCTATTCGTGCATTCGTGAAATATTCGTGGACGGCTCGCCCCGCCCAACAGAACCAGGGTAGGTAATTACGCCCCCGGACTGAAGTCACCCTTCTTGGGCCCGCGGCCATTGGTTGACCTTCGCCGCCCTCACCCCACCCCCGGCGGCTGCGCCGCCACCCCCTCCCCTCTCCCATTGGGAGAGGGGGAGGGCCGGGGAGGGGGTGAGGTAAAGGAGTCTCCCCATGCAAACCGTGCGTTTCTCTGCCATCCTGCTCATTACCTTTTCCCTGGCCTGCGGCCTGACGCCCACCCCGGCCGCGCCCGAAGTCGGCGAGATGCCCGCGCCGACCGGCGTCCCGGCCGCGCCGGCGGCCCCCGGCGAAGCCCCGGCCGCTGCCGGCCACGTCTACTACGTTGCCCCGGACGGCGACAACGCCAACCCCGGCACCCGCGACCGCCCCTGGGCTACCCCCGGCTACGGCTCCCGGCAACTGGCCCCCGGCGATACCCTCATCATCCTGGGCGGCCGCTACGTCCTCCGCGAGTACGACGCCGACGTCATCACTCCGCCCTCCGGCACCGCCTCCGCCTGGATCACCATCCGGGGCGAAGAGGGCCACCGCCCGGTCCTGGTCGGGCGGGATAACCTGCTCACCGCCATCAATCTGAGCGGCGTCCAGTACATCCGCATCCAGAACCTGGAGATCACCCACGACGACACCGCCTCGGGCGAAGCCCTCTGGTTCCGCGAGGGAGTGGAAATCCTGGGCACGCCTGCCGCCCACATCGTCCTGCAGGACCTTTACATCCACCACATAGACGAATACGGGATGAACATCCAGGATGTGGAGGACCTGCAAATCGTCAACTGTCGGATTGAGTACTGCGGCTTTGGTGCGCTGGGCGGGCCGGCCGGGGAGCACGGCGGCTGGCGGAATGTCACCATCCGGGGCTGCTCTCTCTCCTGGAGCGGCCACTACTACCAGGGCGGCGACGGCTCGGATCGCCCCTACGACCGCCCCGACGGCTTCGGCATTGAGCCTTCCCAGGGGCCGATTCTGATTGAGGACACCCGCGCCGAACACAACTACGGCGACGGGCTGGACTCCAAGGCGGCCAACACCGTCATCCGCCGCTGCGTTGTCGCCAACAACTCCTGCGACGGGGTCAAGGTCTGGGCCGACGGTAGCCGTATTGAGAACACCCTCATCTACGGCCGGGGCGACGGCAACCCCGAACCCTCCCCCTGGGCGGCCATCGTCATTGACGGGGTGGAGCAGTCCGGTGCCCGCTTCCAAATCGTCAACGTGACGGTGGACGACGATGTGGGGCACAACTACCTGATGTACGTACAGTACGACAACCCCGTGCCGGTGCAGGTGACGGTGCGCAACACGGTCTTCAGCGGGCGCGGGCCGGAGTGTCCCATCTACGTTCACGGCAACAGCACCCTGGTGGCCGACCACAACCTCTTCTACCTGCCGCAGAACGAGACGGTCCTGACCCAGGGGGAGACGGTCTACACCTGCGCCAACATCGCCTCGCTGGGCACGGGGAACCTCTGCGGCGACCCGCGCTTCGTCCGCCCGGCGTGGGGCGAACCGGGGGACTACCACCTGCAGGCGGGCAGTCCGGCGATAGACGCCGGTACCGCCGACGGCGCGCCCACGGTAGACCTGGAGAACCGCGCCCGCGATGCCCGGCCCGACATCGGCGCGTACGAGTACCGACAGATATCCCGATGGCTGTTCCTGCCACTGGTGCGAAACTTGTAGCACGGACTTTGCCCGATGGCACTAATGTAGACCTCCCGCCGGTACGGCTTCACCTGCTCTGCTACCTGCTCCTTCAGAATGTGCCCGAAGACATGCATCAGCGTGTCGCTGAAGTCCGGGTCCCGGGCCATCCCCGCCAGGCAGGGATAGTGGTGGTGGAGCATCCCGGCCTGAAACTCCACCTCGTCCACAGAGACCCCTACCAGCCCCCGGGCCACGTAGTCAGGTTTGGATGCGAGTCGGGACAAAGGGGTGAGGGTGCTCCCCCATCCCACCTCCAGCGGCTTCGCCGCCATCCCTTCCGGCCTGAAGACTCCTTAAGTGCAGGTTCTTAGAGAGGGACAGGGGAGGTCAACACCGACCTTACCTCATCCCCAACCCGCTCCTTCTCCTGCTCGCTGCTTGGCGGAGGGGCAGGGGATATGCGGTTTTGCAGTGGCGGCCTCTGGCCGCTACTGTAACCCCCTCTCCCTGCACGACCGGCACCGGTATCCGTGCCGATTGCGGAATTGGGGGATTGGACTATAATTGGTAACTGTTCAGGCGCTGACTGAAGGGCCACGCCGAGCCCTCGGCCCCGAAGGGCCTCGGCCCGAGGGGGCTTCGCCCGAGGCGTCAGCCTTCCTGGGCCTGCGGCCGATGGTCGGCCTTCGCCGACCTCACCCCACCCCCGGCGGCTGCGCCGCCACCCCCTCCCCTCTCCCGCCCCGGCGGGAGAGGGGAGGGGGTTGGGGGGAGGGGTGAGGGCAGGCCGACACCCCTCGGGCCGAGCCCTCGGGGCGAGGCCCGGCACGAAGTGCCCAGGGAGGACGATTTCAATCGGCTGAATAGTTACAGCGGTTATTGGAAAACCGCAAAGAGCGCAAAGAACGCAGAGAGGTAACTACCTACCCAAGAACCGTTTCATAAAAACCACGAAGGACATGAAGGCCGCACAAAGGGCACAAAGGACGATATTTTATCCCTTTGTGTCCTTTGTGAGTACTTTGTGTCCTTTGTGGTAGGTAATTACGCAGAGAGATAGAAAATCTTTGCGCCCTTTGCGTTCTTTGCGGTGAATTCAATCCCACCGCACGGGTCGCAATTCAGAAGGGGCAGAGAATTGCACAGGTCGCGATTTTGGGACACACCCCCGAACTATCCACTTGACAATGAATGAATTTCGTGGTAATTTGACAACAGTTTTTCAACCCCCATCTCAAGGAGCAAAAGGATGGCGGAAAAAACCCGTACCGACCGAATCGTGGAGCGTCTGCGGAATCTCCAGATGAGCACCCCCGATATTGAGGCTTCCGCCCTCGTCAGTGTGGACGGTCTGGCCATTGCATCCGCTCTACCCGCCGGTGTAGAGGAGGATAGGGTCGCGGCGATGTCGGCGGCCATGCTCTCCCTGGGCGAACGGATTGCCAGCGAACTGGGACGAGGGGCACTGGACGAGGTCTACGTAAAAGGCGAGCGGGGATATGTGATCCTGACCGCTGTCGGCGAGGACGCGGTCCTCACCGTGATGGCCCGCGCGGGCGCCAAACTGGGCCTGGTCTTCCTGGAGATGCGGCGCGCGGCCGAGGAACTGGCCGACATTCTGTAGGCCGGGGAAGGAGGCATGCCGTGAGACGAATCCCACCCAGCGGTTATTACTACCCCAACAAACTGGCCCGCATCTACATTATGGCCATTGAGGAAGTGATGGGCAAGAACGGCCTGAACGCCATCCTGAACCTGGCTGGTCTTTCCCACCTGATAGACAATTACCCCCCGGATAACTTTGACAAAGAGTTTGATTTTGCTGACTTCTCGGCGCTGAATATGGCGCTGGAGGAGATGTATGGCCCGCGCGGCAGCCGGGGACTGGAACTGCGGGCCGGACGCGCGGCTTTCACCCTGGGGCTCCCGGGCTTCGGCCCCCTGGTCGGTATGGGAGACCTGGCCTTTCGTGCCCTCCCCCTGAGTGCCAAACTGAAGGTCGGGCTCCCTGCTCTGGCCCAAATTTTCACCCAGTTCAGCGACCAGGTGAGCAGGGTTGAGGATAAGGGAGAGTACTACACCTATACGATGGACCCCTGTCCGGTCTGCTGGGGCCGCCACTCCGACCGCCCCATCTGCTTTGCCGGAATGGGGGTCATTGAGGAAGGCCTCCACTGGGTCAGCGGGGGCAAGAAATTCCGAATAGATGAAATTGACTGTGTGGCGGCAGGAGGCAAAGTCTGCACGTACGCCATTTATAAAGAACCCATTGGCTAATCAAGATTGGGGGCAGGCATGCCGCAGCAGATTCTCATCGTGGAAGACGAGCCGAACACTGCCGAAATGCTGGCCTCATACTTCCAGATTCAGGGGTATGAGGTGAGCGTATGCGGCTGGGGCAAAGAGGCACTGAACTTCGTCCAGCACACCCTGCCCGATCTCATCATCCTGGACATCCGTTTGCCGGACGTGGACGGTTATGAGGTCTGCCGTCAACTGCGCAGCCACCGCCGTACGGCCCGGATACCCATCCTCTTCCTGACCGAAAAACGGGAACGGATTGACCGGCTGGCCGGTCTGGAACTGGGGGCCGTAGACTATGTCACCAAGCCCTTTGACATCCAGGAACTGCGCCTGCGGGTACGGAACATCCTCCGCCGGGCTCAGATGCAGTCGGTGATGCATCCGATCACAGAACTCCCCTATGCCAGCCTGGTGGAGGATCGTCTCAACCAGTTGCTGGGCGAGAAGGACTGGGTCGTGACGGCTGTGGCGCTGGATGGACTGGATGCCTTTGCCGACGCCTACGGCTTTGTGGCCCGGGATGATGTCCTGAGAGCCATCGCGCTGATGGTCCGCCACGTTGCCGAAGAGGAGGGCGGGAAGGACACCTTCGTTGGGCAACTGGATGACGCGCTGTTCCTCGCGATCACCGGACCGGAGCAGGCCAGGCGGGTGCAGGAGCGGCTGACCCATCGCCTGCAGGAGGCTCTGGCGCTCTTTTATCCCCGGGAGGACTGGGAGGCGATGCGAGGGGGAGAGAAGTCCTCCGTTCCCCGCCTCGCTGTCCGAATAGGAGTCCTGGCCGCAGGCCATTCATATCCCAGTACCGGGAAACTGAGAGAAGCCATCTACCGGTCTCTGCGTCCTATGGACTGAAGGTCCTCGGCGTAGGAATACTTCTCCATTTGGGGCGGGCGGCTTCGCTACCCGCCCCAATTTCCTTACAGACCCATCCCCCTGGCGTTGGGATTGTCTTCGCGACGGAGCAAAGCCGCCGCTGTAAAGGTATCAGGTGGATAGATGCAAACCACCGTCGTTCTTCCGACCTATAATGAAGCCGAAAACATCGGCCCGATGGTGGAGGCCCTGTTGGGGTTGGGGATTCCCGACCTGGGTATTCTGGTCGTGGATGATGCCTCCCCCGACGGCACGGGGGAAATCGCCGACCGTCTGGCTGCCGAACACCCCGGTCGGGTCGCCGTCTTCCACCGCACCGGCCCGCGCGGGCTGGGACGGGCGTACGTGGAGGGGTTCCGGCGGGCTCTGGCGGATGGCGCCGACGTCGTCGTCCAGATGGACTGCGATTTCTCCCACAATCCCGCCGATGTCCCCCGTCTCCTGGCCCATATCCCCGACCACGACCTGGTCATCGGTTCCCGCTACATCCCCGGCGGCGGTACGGCAGAGGAGTGGGGCGTAGAGCGTAAACTGCTCTCCGCCTGGGCCAACTTCTATGCTCGTACGATTCTGGGACTCCGGATCCGGGATGTCACCGGCGGCTTCCGCGCCTGGAGGCGGGAGACGCTGGAGGGAATGGACCTGAGCCGGGTCCGCTCCCAGGGCTACATCTTCCAGGTGGAGACGGCCTACATTTGCGAGCGAATGGGGTACCGAATCCTGGAGGTCCCTATCCGCTTTGGGGAGCGGCGGAAGGGACGCTCCAAAATGAGCCTGCGGGTGCAGATAGAGGCCGCCCTGCGGGTCTGGGAGGTCCGCTGGCGTTACCGGCAGGTTAAACCGCAGAGAGCGCAAAGAGCGCAAAGAAACGGCTGATTTCTTTGCGTTCTTTGCGCCCTTTGCGGTGAATAAGGGATGCGGATGAATACGGAAAAACGCGGGTTTTCTTTCTCTGGCTCTCTCTCTGTCCTCCTGCTGATGCTCCTTCCCCTGTTGCTCTTCGCGCCGGTGGTCTTCGGCCCCAAAACCCTCATCCCCGCCGACGCGCTGTTCCTTTTTGAGCCGTTCCGGTCCGCCGCGACGGACCTGGGCGTGACGGTCCCCCAGAACCCGCTCCTGGCCGATCTCATCCTGGAGAACTACGTCTGGAAGCGGCTATTGCTCCAGGCCCTCCACAACCGGGAACTCCCCCTCTGGGACCCGTACATCTTCGCCGGGCATCCGTTCCTGGCCAACGGTCAGCACTCCGGCCTCTACCCGCTGAGCATCGTCTTCTACCTCCTCCCCCTCTGGCGCGCGTACGGGGTCTTCACCTGGCTGCAACTGGGGCTGGCGGGGGTGTGGATGTACCTCTTCGCCCGCACCCTGGGCGCGGGGCGGCTGGGGAGCCTGGTCGCCGGGATCACCTACCAGTTCAGCGGCTTCATGGTCGTCTCGGTGGTCCACCCGATGATTGTCGCCGGGGCGTCCTGGCTTCCGTTCATCTTGGCGATGGTGGAACGGGTGGTCCAGCAGCGGCCCGCGCTGGGCGGCCGGCCCGCCAGCCTCCCCTGGGCCCTGCTGGGAGCCTTGGGGCTGGGCTGCCAGATGCTGGCCGGCCACGCCGAGAACACCTACTTCGTCCTGCTGGTGACCGGGGCGTATATCGTGTGGCGGGTGGTCGTGGGCCCTCACCCCCTCCCCCGTACCCCCTCCCCCTCTCCCGCCGGCGGGAGAGGGGGAGGGGGGCAGGGGGGTGGGGGTGAGGGCCGCCTCCGCCCCCTCCTCTGGCTGGCCCTGATGCTGGCCCTGGGGCTGGCGCTGGGGGCGGTCCAGTTCATCCCCCTCTACGAAGTGGCCTCCCTGGGCTTCCGGGGCGCTCAGGCCGCGCCGACCCTTCAGCAGGTCCTGGGCTGGGCCTACCCGCCCCGGCGGCTCATCGCCTTTCTCATCCCCAACTTCTTCGGCAACCCGGCCCACCATGCCTACTTTGACCTGTTCCAGGGGCGCACCGTTCCCTTCACCGTCAACGCCGAGGGCCAGCCCATCCTCAGCCCCGACTGGGACGTCAAGAACTACGTGGAGGGCGGGGCCTACCTGGGGCTGCTGCCCCTCTTCCTGGCTGCGCTGGCCACTTTGCGTTTTACGTTTTCCGTATTCCGTAGACGCCGTCCCGCCTCCTCCCCGTTCCCTCCTGCTCCCTGCCTCTTCTTCATCCTTCTGGCCCTCTTCTCTCTGGCCTGCATCTTCGGCACGCCCGTCTACGCGCTGGTCTACGCGCTACCGTACCTCCACCAGTCCCACTCCCCCTTCCGGTGGGTCTTCCCGCTGACCCTCTCGGCGGCGGTCCTGGCGGCCTTCGGAACCGACGCTCTGCAGCAAGAGCACAGAGATTCACCGCAGAGAGCGCAGAGAGCGCAGAGATCAAAGAAATTTTTCTCTGCGTCCTCTGCGCCCTCTGCGATGACCCGCCTGCTTCTCCTGGACGCCTCCCCCTCCGCCGCGACGGTCCTGGCCGCGCTGGCCTTCTGGGGCGGGTTGCTCACCCTGGTCGGGCTGGCGGCCAGCCGCATCTTCTTTGCCCGCATAGAGCCCCTGGTGGAGCGCATCTTCTGGAGCCTGGCCCTGGCCCCCTCCGGCTTCCCCGACCACCGGGCCTTCTACTCCTACGAGTTCCGGTGGATTGCCCTCTTTGGCCTGCTCCTGACCGCCACGGGCATCGTCCTGCGGGTCCTCACCCCTCCCCCCAGGCGGCGGGGGTGGGGTGAGGCCCTGGCCCTCCTGGTCCTGGTCGTGGACTTTGTCTCCTTCGGTACGGGGTTCAACCCCGCCGTGGACCCGAAACTGCTGGACTATACCCCGCCGGTGGTGGAGTTCCTCCGGCAGGATACTTCCCTCTGGCGGTACGCCACCTTCACCCCGCCCGGCACGACCAAGACGATGAACGCCAACTCCGGCATGCTCTACGACCTCCAGACCGTCGCCGGGTACGATTCCATCTTCCCCGCCCAGTACGCCGACTACATGGCGCTCATTGAGCCGCAGGACGAACTGCCGTACAACCGCATCGCCTCCCTGCGGACCTGGTCCAGTCTGGATAGCCCCTTGCTGGACATGCTCAACGTCAAGTACATCCTCACCGAGGTGGAGATTCCCAACCCGGCCAAGTATCGGCTCGTCTACCAGGACCGGGCGGTGCGGGTCTATGAGAACCTGGGGGTCCTGCCCCGCGCGTTCACCCTTCCTGTCTCCGCCGCCGTCTTCGCGGAGGACGTGGCGGAGGCCCTCCGCACCTACGATGTCCACCACTACGTCATTCTGGACCCCGCTTGTAGTCAGCCACGAAGCGCCAGCGGAGTGGCGTCCAACCCCGTCCCCCAGACGGTCACCCGGTACGGGCTGAACGAGGTTTGGGTGGACGTGTCGGTCCAGGAGCCGTCGTGGCTGGTTCTGGGCGACAGTCACTTTCCCGGCTGGCGGGCCTTTGTCCGTCCCCAGGGGGCCGGTGAGGATGCGGAGCGGGAGGTCTCCATCTGCCGGGCCAACGGCAACTTCCGGGCCGTCTACCTGGAGCCGGGGGCCTGGACGGTGCGCTTCAAGTACAGCCCCAACAGCGTCAAAATCGGCGCGTTCGTCACCTTCGTCGCCGGAATGGTCGTCCTGTTCCTGGTGGGCCTCTACCTCTGGCGCTTCTTCTACCGGGAGACGGACGAGGCGGACACCGTCCGGCGGGTGGCGAAGAACTCCCTGGCCCCCATCGTCCTGAATCTCTTCAACCGGGCCATAGAGATGGCCTTCGCCGCGCTGATGGCCCGCATCCTGGGGCCGGTGGGGAACGGGCGCTACGCCACCGCGGTCAACATCTACCTCTGGTTTGACATCATTGCCAACTTCGGGCTGGATATGTACCTGATGCGGGAGGTGGCCCGGCAGCGGGAGCGGACGTGGGAACTCTTCCTGACCACCAGTGCGCTGCGGCTCCTGCTCTTCCTGGCGGCGTTCCCGCTGCTGGGTGGCTTCCTGGCGGCCTGGCAGTCGCTGGAGGCGCCTCTGGCGCGGGAGACGGTCTGGGCGACGGTGCTCCTCTACCTGGGCCTTCTGCCGGGGAGTCTGGCCTACGGGCTGGCCGCGGTCTTCCGGGGCCACGAGAAGCACGAGTACCCCGCCGCGGTCCAGACCGTCACCACCATCATCAAGGTGACGCTGGGGGTGCTGGTGCTGGTGGGGGGGCTGGGCATCGTCGGCCTGGCGGGGGCCTCCATCGTGACCAACTTCTGCACGCTGGGCATCCTGGCGGTCATGGCCTACCGGTTGCTGGGCCGCGCGGGCGTTCGGCCTGCGCTGCAGGTCCCCCTCTGGCGGGCGATGGTCGCCGAGTCCTGGCCGCTGATGCTCTCCCTGCTCCTGCAGGCGCTCTTCCCCGGCGTCAACGTTCTGCTCCTGCAGCGGCTGCAGGGGGACGCCGTCGTGGGCTGGTACGACGCGGCCCGCAAGTGGCTGGACGCGCTGAACATCATCCCGTCCTTCTTCACCATCGCCATCTTTCCGTTGATGGCGCGGCTGGCGGTGGAGGACCGGGAGGCGCTGCGGACGGCGTACCGGCTCTCCGTCAAGTTGCTGACGGCGGTGGCGGTGCCAACGGCCATTCTGGTTGCCCTGCTGGCGACGCCGCTGGTGGGGGTGCTCAGCGGGTCGGCGTTCCTGCCCCACGGCGCGGTGGCGCTGCGGCTGATGGTCTGGTCCATCCTCTTCGGGTGGTTCAACAGTCTGACCAACTACGTGCTCATCGCGCTGAACCGGCAGCGGTACGTCTTCCTGGCCTCCGGCGCGCGGGTGGCCTTCACCGTGGCGGCGAACCTGCTGCTGACGGGGTGCTACAGTTACGTCGCCTCGGCGGGAATCCTCATCGCCGGGGAGGCGTTGCTGGCGGTGCTCTTCGCCGCCGACCTCACGCGGCAGGTGGGGGTGGTGGGCTGGCGGCAGACGCTGGGGCGGCTGGCGCTGGCGGGCCTGGGGACGGTGGCCGTCGCGGCGGCCGCGGCGTTCTGGAGCCCCCTTCTGGCGCTGGCGGCGACACTGGTGGCCTACCCGCTGCTGGTCATTGGGCTGGGGGCTTTCACCTCGTCGGAGCGGGAGATGCTGGGATCGCTTCTACCGGCCCCGCTGCGGCGGCTGCGGGTGGCAGAGGGATAGACCTGATTTGTAGGACAACTGCAAGCAGTTGTCCTACAATACTGCCACATTTGCGCGTTTGGTGCGGGTGTGGTAAGATAAAGCCGCAGATCGCTGGGGCGTCGCCAAGGGGTAAGGCAACGGACTTTGGATCCGTCATCCGCAGGTTCGAATCCTGCCGCCCCAGCCTGAGTCCTCACGGGCAGCAAGAGTGATACAGCCAGCGTAACTATTCAGGCTTCCTCACCCCACCCCCGCTGCCTGTGGCGGTAGCGGCGAAGCCGCTGGGGGAGGGGGGAGGCTGAACAGTTACCAGCCAGCGACCCGGATGTATACAACACCACCATATTTGTGTCCCCTTTCCCCACCCTCATCTTGCCCACAAACACTGTCAGGGTCTCCGAAAGCAGCATTGTAGCCCTATCACTCAGGCCCAAAAGGTAGAGGACGGTCGCCGAGGGCTGCCAATGTCCATCCTGCAGATTCACTTGTTGGGGGAGGTAATTACCTACCCCGAATCGTTTGCAGATAATGTAGCGTAGGCTTTAGCCTGCGAATACAGGCCTGGCGGCCTGCGCTACAGGGGCATGCCTTCGCTGCGTCTTTGATAGCGCTTGCCCGGGGGCTCCCTGGTAGGTAGTTACAAAATATTGTTTTTGTGGCGGCGGCGAAGCCGCCGCCACAAAAACAATATTCTTATCTACCTCTCCCCCGCCGTTTCACGGCGGGGGAAAGGAGGCGAAAAAGATTCCTTCAAAGGGGACTTCTTCAGCGCCCTCCAAAGTCCAGGAGAGGGGAGGGGTGAGGTGGGCCCAGGGAGGACGATTTCAATCGGCTGAATAGTTACCGCAATGACTCCTCCTTGCAGAAACCCTGGGTTGATGTACAATTGCCTCTAACCGGGGCGTATCCACGGAGCCCACCTGGCTGGGGGAAAGTGCAGGATGAGTGCTCGGGACCTGCTGCGACTGGTGGTGAGCAATCTGAGCCGGATGAAGGGCCGGGTGGTGATGACGGCCATCGGCGTCGTCATCGGGACGGCGGCGGTGGTGGTGCTCCTCTCCCTGGCCGCCGGCCTCCAGCAGAGCGCCCTCCGCGACCTTTCCTCCATCGGTCCCCTGACCGACATCAATGTCTATCCGATGCGGGCGCTGGCCCCCTTCGGCGCCCCCACTACCGGACGGGAGGGGGTGCTGGATGAGCGCACGCTGGCGGAGTTCCGGAAACTCCCCGGCGTGGTCGCCGTCACCCCGAAGGAGATGCTGAATGCTCCGGCAATGCTGCGGTATGGGCGACTGATGGGGGGCTCCCAGATTCTGGGGATTGAGCCGGGCCATGTGGACCATCTGGGCTTCTCCATGGCGGCGGGGGCGGCCCGGCTGGGGAACGGACAGGTCATCGTGGGAGCCCGGGTGACGGAGAATTTCTTTGACCCCCAGGGCCGCCGAATCTCCCAGCCTCCCGACCTGATGGGACAGATGCTCCAACTGGTGCTCACCCGCTTCACGGAGGACGGGCAGCCGGTGGAGCGGACGGTGCGCCTGCGGGTGGCGGGCGTCCTGGAGAAGACGGGCGGACCGGACGACTACACCGTCTTCATGAGTTTGCAGGACGTGGTGGAACTGAACGGGTGGTACGCGGGCCGCCGGGTCAACCCGGCCCGCGACGGCTATAGCCAGGTGCTGGTCAAGGTTGCCCGGCCCGACCAGGTGGCCGCGGTGGAGCGGGAGATTCTGCGCCAGGGCTTCTACGCCTACTCCGCCCACAGCATTCTCCAGCAGATCAACTCGTTCTTCCTGGTCGTCCAGGGGATTCTGGGGGGCATCGGCGCGATTGCCCTGCTGGTGGCGGCCTTTGGCATCGCCAACACGATGCTGATGTCCATCTACGAGCGCACCAAAGAGATTGGCCTGATGAAGGCCGTGGGCGCGACGAACCGGGACGTGATGTCCGTTTTCCTGGCTGAGTCGGGGAGCATCGGCCTGCTGGGCGGGGTGGGGGGAGTCCTGCTGGGTGTCCTGCTGAGCGGCATCATCAACGTGGTCGCCCGAACGTATCTGATGGCCCAGGCGGCCCAGAGCGGCACCCTCTCGGACACGGTGCTCTCCTTCGTCCACACGCCGTTCTGGCTGCCCGTCTTCGCCGTCCTGTTCGCCACCGGGGTGGGGGTTCTATCCGGCGTCTACCCGGCGACCCGCGCCGCGTCGCTGAACCCCATCTCGGCGCTCCGGTACGAATAAATCCACGAGGGGAATTTGCCACGAATTTCACGAATTGGCACGAATTTTATTTATATTCATTCGTGTAAATTCGTGCAATTCGTGGCAAAAAGACCGACTGCGTATGGAATTCGCCACGAATTTCACGAATTGGCACGAATTTTATTTATTTTTCGTGTAAATTCGTGTGATTCGTGGCAAAAAGAACGATTGCGTAGGGAATTCGCCATGAATTTCACGAATTGGCACAAATTTTATTTATATTCATTCGTGTAAATTCGTGCAATTCGTGGCAAAATCGGAGATGACATGGAGAAAGGCTACGTTCAGGTCTATACCGGCGACGGCAAAGGGAAGACGACGGCGGCCCTGGGGCTGGCCCTGCGGGCCGCCGGGCACGGCATGTGCACCTACATCGGCCAGTTCCTGAAGGGCCAGCCCTACGGCGAACTGGAGGCCCTGCGGGGCCATCCCCTCATCACGATTGAGCAGTACGGCGACCCGAACTGCTGGGTCCGACGCGACCAGGTTCCCCCCGAGCAGGTCGCCCGGGCCCGCCGGGGGCTGGAACGGGCCCGGGAGGCCATGCTTTCCGGTCGGTACGACATCGTGGTGCTGGATGAGGTGAACGTCGCCATCTGGTTCGGTCTGCTCACCGTGGAGGAAGTGCTGGCCTTCCTGGACCAGCGCCCCGATGGGGTGGAGGTCGTGCTGACGGGCCGCCGCGCGCCGCAGGAACTGATAGACCGGGCCGACCTGGTGACGGAGATGCGGGAGGTCAAGCACTACTACCAGGCCGGAGTTCCCGCGCGGGCGGGGATTGAGCAGTGACACAAGCACACGGAGGGAGATTTTGGCGCTGAGAGAGTCCTTCGTAAGCCCTGAGCGGCCCCAACCGGAGGAGACGCCCCGACGAAGGCTGATTTTCCGGATTGAGCAGCCCTTCGGGCGCGGCTTCTCCGTGGGCGACGTCGTCGTCCTGATCGGCATCGCCGTCCTCATCTACGCGGGGATGCGGCTGGCGCTGCAGGCGCCGGAGACGGTGGCCGGCCCCACCATCTCCCTATCTCCCCGCGTGCTCCCCTACTACGCGCTCCGCTCCGTCGGCCGCATGGCCGCCGCCTACCTCCTCTCCCTGGCCTTCACTCTGGTCTACGGTCGCCTGGCCGCCTACAACCGGCGGGCCGAGCAGGTCCTGATGCCCCTGCTGGACGTCCTCCAGAGCGTGCCCATCCTCTCCTTCCTCCCGGTCGTCCTCCTGAGCCTCAGTGCCATTCTGCCGGAGCGGGCCGCGGCCGAATTGGCCTCCATCGTCCTCATCTTCACCAGCCAGGCCTGGAACATGACCTTCGCCTGGTATCAGTCCCTGACTACTATACCGGTGGAACTGCGGGAGGCCAGCGCCATTTTCCGTTTTAACGGCTGGCTCCGCTTCAAGGTACTGGAACTCCCCTTTGCGGCCATCAGTCTGCTCTGGAACAGCATGATGAGTTGGGCCGGGGGCTGGTTCTTCCTGATGGCGGCGGAGATTTTCACCGTGGGGCAGCGGGACTTCCGTCTCCCCGGCCTGGGGGCCTACTTGCAGGAGGCCGCCAATCAGGGCGATACCCGCGCCATCCTCTGGGGAATCGGCACGCTGGTGCTGGTCATCGTCGCCCTGGACCAACTGGTCTGGCGGCCCCTGCTGGCCTGGGCCGACCGCTTCAAATTGGAGACGGTGGAGGGGGAAAACCCGCCCACTTCCTGGTTCTACGACCTCCTGCGGAGCGCGCACATTCTGGAACGGCTCTCGCAGGGGGTCTGGCGACCGCTGAGTGAGCGCGTGGACGCCTGGTTCATCCGCCGCGCCGCTGCCGCCGAAGCGCGGGTGGAAAAATCGGGCCGGCCCTACCTCCTCTACCTGCTGGCCCTGCTGCTGGGCCTGGGACTGGCCTACGGCGCCGTCCGCGCCGCGCTGATGCTGGCCACGGTCCCGGCCCACCAGTGGGGAGAAATTGGACTGGGCGTCCTGGCAACCCTCCTGCGGGTCTCCGTCTCCCTGCTCATCGCGCTGGCCTGGACGATTCCCGTCGGGGTGGCCATCGGCACCAACCCGCGTGCGGCGACCTACCTGCAACCCGTTGTCCAGGTGGTGGCCTCCGTTCCGGCGACGGCCCTCTTCCCGGTCTTCCTGCTCCTCATCATTGGCCTGCCAGGCGGGCTGAACATCGCCGCGGTCGTGCTGATGCTGACCGGCACCCAGTGGTACCTGCTCTTCAACGTCATCGCGGGCGCCTCGGCCATCCCGCAGGACCTGAAGTACACCTCCGCCCTCATCGGGCTGAGTCGGTGGGAGCGCTGGCGGACGCTCATCCTGCCCGGCCTGTTCCCGTACATCATCACCGGGGCCATCACCGCCAGCGGCGGGGCGTGGAACGCCAGCATCGTCGCCGAGCACGTGGAGTTCGGCGGCCGGACGCTCTTTACCCCCGGCATCGGCGCGCTCATCGCCCGTGCCACCGGGACGGGCGACTACCCCCTCCTGCTGGCCGCCACGCTGACCATGGTCCTGGCCGTCGTCCTCATCAACCGCACCCTCTGGCGCCGGCTCTATCGCCTGGCGGAAGAACGGTTCCGAATGGAGTAGCACAGGATTTATCCTGTAAAGGAGCCCGTCTATGTCCACCAACGGCTACCTGCTGGAAGTTCGCCACGTCCAACAGATTTACCGCAGCGGCTCCCGCCAGTTTGTCGCCCTGCAGGACGTGAATCTGGCCGTCAAAGACGGAGAGTTTCTCTGCCTGCTGGGGCCGTCGGGCTGCGGGAAGAGCACCCTCCTGCGCATCATCACCGGCCTCCAGCAGCCGACGGAGGGGGTCGTGCTGTATCGCGGCCAGCCGCTCCGGGGCGTCAACCCCCACGCCACCATCGTCTTCCAGACCTTCGCGCTCTTCCCCTGGCTCACCGTTATAGAGAACGTGGAGGTGGCCTTGAAGGCGCGGGGCGTCCCCCCGAAATTGCGCACCGCCCGCGCGATGGACCTGCTGGACCGGGTCGGTCTGGACGGGTTTGAGATTGCCTACCCGCGCGAACTCTCCGGCGGGATGCGCCAGAAGGTGGGGTTTGCCCGCGCGATGGCGGTGGAGCCGGAACTGCTGTGCCTGGATGAGCCGTTCTCCGCGCTGGACGTGCTGAGCGCCGAGGCGCTGCGGGGCGAACTGCTGGAACTCTGGACGGAGGGGAAAATCCCCACCCGTGCCATCCTGATGGTGACCCACAACATTGAGGAAGCGGTCTTCATGGCCGACCGGATTGTGGTGATGGAGAAGGACCCGGGGCGGGTGGTGGCGGAGATGACGGTGGACCTGCCCCATCCCCGACAGCGGCGGTCGCCGGAGTTCCTGGAGCGGGTGGACGAGGTGTACGGCCTGCTGGCCGGGCAGACGGAGCCGGAGTACGTGGAACTGGGCGTGGCGCCGGGCGAGCCGGGCCGCATCCGGGCCCTGCCCCCCATCACCATCAACGACCTGGCGGGGCTTCTGGAACACGTGGCCGAGATGCCCGACCACCGGCACGACCTCTATCGCCTGGCGGAGGAGTTGCGCGTGGACTCCGACCACCTGCTGCGATTGACGGAGGTGGCGGAGTTGCTGGGTTTCGCCACCATCGGCAAGGGCGACATCGTTCTGACCCCTCTGGGGGAGACCTTCGCGGAGGCCAGCATCCTGGCCCGCAAGGAGATTTTCGCCACCCGCATCCGGCGACTGCCGATGTTCCGCTGGCTGCTCTCCCTGCTGAACGTCGCCGAGGGCCGGCGGCTGAAGTGGGACATCGTCCTGCGGGCGCTGGAACTGGAATTCCCGCCCGACGAGGCGGAGCAGCAACTGGAAACCGTGGTCAACTGGGGCCGGTACGCCGAAGTCATCGCCTACGACGACGCCACGGAGACGATATTCCTGGAAGAAATGGGACGCGGATAAAGGATGAATGCGCCACGAATTTCACGAATTGACACGAATTTTGATTTTATTCGTGACTCCACTGCAAAAAGGTTCTTTATCGCAGAGACCGCAGAGTACGCAGAGCAATATCAAAGAAAGTCTCTGCGCTCTCCGCGTTCTCTGCGATGAGTTTTTGCAGTGAACTCATTCGTGAAATTCGTGCAATTCGTGGCAAATAGACGCGATGAAACGTCACCTCTGGAAAGTTCTGCTGGCCTTCCTGGCCCTGCTGGCGGGGGTCGGGGCCGTGGGCGCCCATCTCCTCCTGGCCGACCTGCCCTCCCCCGACACCCTCTACGAGCACCAGACCGGCGCCTCCTCCCGCATCCTGGACCGGGAAGGCCGTCTGCTCTACGAAATTGCTGACCCCCACGCCGGGCGCCACGTCCCGGTGCCGCTGGAGGAGATTCCCCTCTACTGCCGCCAGGCCACCGTCGCCACCGAGGACGCCAATTTCTACACCAACCCCGGTGTGGACCTCCGGGGCATCCTGCGCGCGGTCTGGATCAACCTCCGGGGCGGTGAGGTGCTGGCGGGCGGTTCCACCATCACCCAGCAGGTGGCCCGCAACCTCCTCCTCTCCCCCCAGGAGCGGAGCCAGCGCACCCTCCTGCGGAAACTGCGGGAGTCCATCCTGGCCTGGCGCATCGCCCGGACGTTCTCCAAAGACGAAGTCCTGGCCCTCTACCTGAACGAGGTCTACTACGGCAACCTGGCCTACGGTATGGAGGCGGCCGCGCGGACGTACTTCGGCAAGAGCGTCCGGGAACTGAGCCTGGCGGAGTGCGCGCTCCTGGCCGGCCTCCCCCAGTCCCCCGCCCTCTACGACCCCCTGACCGACCCGGAACGGGCCCGGAAGCGGCAGCGGGTGGTCCTGGGGCTGATGGTGGAGCAGGGGTACATCACCCCCGAACAGGCGGAACTGGCGGCGCAGGAGCGGCTCCACTTCGCCGCGACGCCTTTCCCCATCCAGGCGCCGCATTTCGTGATGTACGTCTGGGGCTGGCTGGAGGAGCGCTTCGGCGCGGAGGCCCTCTACACCGGGGGGCTGGTCGTCACCACGACGCTGGACCTGGACCTCCAGCGGACCGCCGAGGAGGTCATCCGGCGGCATCTGGCGCGGCTGGCCCAGGCCAGCGAGGAGAGCGGCCTGCGGGAGGTGAACAACGCCGCGCTGGTGGCGCTGGACCCGCAGACGGGCGCGATTCTGGCGATGGTCGGCAGCCCCGACTACTTCAACCCGGCCATAGACGGGGCGGTGAACGCGGCGCTGGCCCTCCGGCAGCCCGGCTCCGCCATCAAACCCCTGACCTACGCCGCCGCCTTCACCCCCTACGCCGACAACCAGGCAGTCGCCCCCGGGCAGGGGCAAGCCCTGCCCCTGCTGACCCCCGCCTCCGTCATTCTGGATGTCCGCACGGCCTTCCCCACCCGTGAGGGGCTCCCCTACGTCCCGGAGAACTACGACCACCGGTTTCACGGGCCGGTCTCCGCGCGGGAGGCGCTGGCCCAGTCCCTCAACGTCCCCGCCGTCCGTGTGCTCCAGATGGTGGGGGTGGACCGGCTGGTGGCGCTGGCCAGCGACCTGGGGATGACCTCCTTCGGGACGGGGGAGCGGTTCGGGCTGGCACTGACGCTGGGCGGGGGCGAGGTGCGCCTGCTGGAACTGACCGCCGCCTACGCGGCCTTCGCCAACGGCGGGCGGAGGGTGGAGCCCTTCGGCGTGCTGGAGGTGCGGGACGCCCGGGGGCATCTGCGCTATCAGGCCCGGCCCGTCCCCGGCCCCCAGGTGCTGGACCCCCGCGTCGCCTACCTCATCACCGACATCCTCTCCGACGAACGGGCCCGCGCGCCCGCCTTCGGCACCGGCAGCGTCCTCAACCTCTCCCGCCCGGCGGCGGTCAAGACCGGCACCTCATCGGACTGGCGGGACAACTGGACGGTGGGGTACGTGCCGCAGTTGGTGACCGGGGTCTGGGTGGGGAACGCCGACGGGCGGCCCATGCGGGACGTTTCCGGGGTGGAGGGGGCCGGCCCGATCTGGCACGATTTTATGGAACGGGCGCTGCGGGGGCAGCCGGTCATCCCCTTTGCGGAGCCGCCGGGGCTGGAGCGGGTGCGGGTCTGTGTCCCCTCGGGGCTTCTGCCGACGGACCTCTGCCCGCGCACGCGCGAGGAACTCTTCATCGCCGGTACCGCCCCGACGGAACCGGACAACTGGTACCGGCGCTTCCGGATAGACCGCGCCACGGGCCTCCCGGCGGGGCCCGACACGCCGCCGGAGCGGGTGGAGGAACGGGTGTACATCGTCCCTCCGGCGGAGGTCTGGGAGTGGGCACGGGCCAACGGGTGGCCCCTCCCGCCGGAGGCGGCCCTCCGCTCCACCGCGTCCTCAACCTCAGGGGAACTCCCAGGCCTGCCTCTGGTGATCACCCACCCCGATAACGGCACAATTTACCGTATCTCCTCCGTCGTGCCGGGGGCCTACCAGGCCATCCGCGTCTCGGTTCGCCCGGCGGACGGCGTCCGGGTGGCGGAGGTGACCCTGTACGTGGACGACCAGCCGCTGGCGACGTTCACCGCCCCGCCCTACGAGGTCCTCTGGACGCTGGAAGTGGGGGAGCACACCTTCCAGGCCGTGGGGCGGGACGAAGAGGGGCGCCCCCTCCGGAGCGCCCCGGTGTCTATCCGCGTCTCTGCCCCCTGAGGGGGATTAACTCCCCAGCCCCAGTAGACCCCGCAGGAAGCGCAGAATCTTCTCCCAGAAACCGCCCCCTTCCGGGGACGGGGCCGACTCCTGCGGTACGGGCTCCGGCGGCCCCGCCACCTCCACCGTCAGCGTCTGGCTGACCGTCTGCGGACGGTTGAAATCGTCCAGGTAGTGGACGTTGACCACCACCTCCACCGTCCCCGCCCGCTGGGCGACCGCCGTCGCCTCCAGCGAGGCCGAAGTCCCCCCGTCCAGCGGGCCCACGTAGAGGGAACCGTTCTGAATCTCCAGCCCCTCCCCGGTCACCTCCATCATGGTGACGTTGACCGTTGCCTTCCCCAGATTGATGACCTCCACCGGCAGGGGGAACGGCATCCCGACCATGGCCCCCTCCACCGGGCGGTAGAAGTCAATCCGGAAGATAGGGCGGCGCTGGACGACCAGACTGATGCGCTGGACGTCGCTTCGGCCGGTGCCGCGCGCGTCCTCGTAGGATAGAAGGGCCGGGACGCCGTACGCTTTGGCGTCCGCCGAGCCGTCCACCACCAGGGGCACCGTCACCCGGACCCGCTCCCCGGCGGGGACCCGGGGGACGAAGAGGACGTTGCCGGTCTCCCGGGGGACGAAGGGCCCCAGTTCCTTCCCGCCCTCTCCGCCCAGGGTCAGGAGGAGACGGTGGGCGTCGCCGCCGCCGACGTTCTGAACCTCCAGCGTCAGGGTGAAGAAGTCGCCGGGGGCCACCACGGGCGGATCGGTGTGGACGGCCGCGACCAGGAGTTGGGGCCGGTCGGCCAGGGAACTGCTCACCTCCAGCCCCACACTCTGGCGGTCGCTGTAGGTGCCGCCGCCCGCGTCGCCGTAGGAGAGGGCCAGTTCCAGCCCGATGCGCCCGCCCTGTTTGACCGTCCCCAGGACCAGCGGCAGGGTCACCGTCACGGCGCGGCCCGGGGCGACCCGGTCCACCGCCGCCAGATTGCTCCCCTCCGCCGGCACGACCAGTTCGGCCGACGCCGGCCCCACGACCACGCGCGTCGCCGTCCGCTCGCCCCGGTTGACAATCTGCAGGGTCAGGGTGAACCGGTCCCCCGGCCCCAGGACCGGCGGTTCCGTCCAGGCCGACTCCACCACCAGTTGGGGCCGTCCGGCCCCGCCGCCCACCACCTCCACCGAGAGTGTCTGCGGGTACTCGTAGTGGTTGCCCTCAAAGTCGTTGGCGCTGAGGTTGACCTGGAGGTTGTAGGTGCCGGAGGCCAGGTTGGCCGGGGCCCGCATCGTCTGGGTGACCACGACGGTGGCGTTGATGTGCATGAAGCCGACCAGGTGCCCGGCCTGGCCCACAGGCACGAACGTCCCGCCGGGGAAGGTGACCAGGGTGTTTTCGGCCCCGCGACTGCCGTTGTTGTAGATTTCCACCGTCACCACGAACTCGGTTCCGGCGAACACCCGCGCGGGCTGGACGGAGAAGTTGCGGATGGTGAGGATGGGGCGGCCAGGCGGTGGGGGAGGCGGGGGAGAAGTCGGAGCAGGGGCCGCTGTGGGGGCGACGATGGTGAGCGCGGCGGGGAGCGTCGCCGAGTAGCCCGGCTCGCTGACCTCCAGCGCGTAGACGCCCGCCGGGACCCCCGGCGGCACCACGGCCCGCAGGGCATTGACGTTGACAAAGGTCGTATCCAGCAGGCCGTACCCCACCAGCCGGGCCACCGTCGCGGTGGTGAAGCCGGAGCCGTAGATGCTCAGCGTCCCCCCGGTCGTGCTGAGCATCGTCCGGGGCTCCACTCCGGTGATGGTCAGTTGCGGGGATGGCCGCGCGGCCGCTGCGGTGACGGTCGCCAGCGCGGCGATCAGGCCCAGGATGAGGGCGAGGAGAACAGGTCGCAGGTTACAGGTCGCAGGTCGCATGTCGCAGGGCGCAGGGAGCAGGACGCAGGGAGCAAGACGCAGGTCACAGGTCGCATGTCGCATGTCGCAGGGCGCAGGGAGCAGGACGCAGGGAGCAAGACGCAGGTCACAGGTCGCATGTCGCATGTCGCAGGTCGCATGTCGCATGTCGCAGGGAGCAGGGTGCGGTGGGGGCAGGCATGCCTTTATCGGCATCAACGGAAGCCCGACGGTAAACCGTCGGGCTGATCAGCAAAGCCCCCTCGGGCCGAAGGCCCTCGGGGCCGAAGCCTGCGGGCTGTGTTTTTGCGCAGCATCAGCCCGATGCTTTCGTCGGGCTGATGCCCATGGGGCAGGCATGCCTTCCTCCTGCATCCGGAGCGCGGAGGGTTTTTATGGCGGCGGCAGAGCCGCCGCCATAAAAACCGTCGGCGTTTTGCCGTTACGCCGTAATTACCTACCCTGAATCGTTTGCAGATCATGTAGCGTAGCTTTAGCCTGCGAATACAGGCCTGGCGGCCTGCGCTACAGGGGCATGCCTTCGCTGCGTCTTTGATAGCGCTTGCCCGGGGGCTCCCTGGTAGGTAATTACGTTACGCCATCATATGGGTTTCAATGTAGCGGACGGCGTCGCCCACCGTCTTGATCTGCTGGGCTTCCTCGTCGGAGATGGTCCCCCCGAACTCCTCCTCAAACGCCATGACCAGTTCCACCAGGTCCAGGGAATCGGCCCCCAGGTCCTCGCGGAAGCGGGCGTCCATCGTCACCTTCTCCGGCTCCACGCTCAGCAGGTCCACAATGATTTTGACGACGCGTTCGTAGATGCTCATTGTGCTCCTCCTTTCAGGATGGCAGATATTGTAGTGCGGGCGGCGAATTTGTCAACTATGGTAATATTGTAGGACAACTGCGAGCAGTTGTCCTACAAACGTCGTCCCTGTTGACAAACCGCCAGCCTGCTGGTATGATGCTATTACCTAAAACACTCCAGGAGCGAAATCGTTGCGAGAGGATCACCCCCGACGGAAGGCGGACCACATCCGGATCAGCCTGGAAGAGGACGTCTCGTTTGAGACGCTGACGTCCGGGTTTGAGCGCTACCGGTTCGTCCACTGCGCCCTGCCCGAAATCTCGCTGGAGGCAGTGGACACCGCGGTCGTTTTTCTGGGCAAACGGTTGCAGGCCCCCTTGCTGATCTCCTCTATGACCGGTGGGACGCCCCAGGGGCGGGAGATCAACCAGCGGCTGGCCCGCGCGGCCCAGGAGGCCGGCATCGGGATGGGACTGGGCTCCCTGCGGGCCGCCATGGAGGACCCGACGCTGGCGGAAACATACCGGGTACGGGACGTGGCCCCGGACATCCTGCTCCTGGCCAATCTGGGAGCGGTGCAGTTGAACTACGGCTACACCGTTGACCACTGCCGCCGGGCAGTGGAGATGGTGGAGGCCGACGGCCTGGTCCTGCACCTGAATCCCCTCCAGGAGGCCCTCCAGCCCGAAGGGCAGACGGATTTCTCCGACCTCCTGCGCAAGATAGAGGCGGTGTGTCGGGCGCTGGAAGTGCCCGTCATTGTCAAGGAAGTGGGTTGGGGGCTCTCCGCCGACGTGGCCCGCCGCCTGGCCGACGCGGGCGTGGCCGCGCTGGACGTGGCGGGAGCGGGCGGTACCTCGTGGAGCCAGGTGGAGATGTACCGGGCCGAGAACGGCCTCCAGCGGGCCGTCGCCGCGGCGTTCCGGGATTGGGGCATCCCCACCGCCGAGGCGGTGCGGGAGGTCCGGCGGGCCCTCCCCCACCTCCCCATCATCGCCAGCGGCGGCATCCGGGACGGCATCCAGGTCGCCAAAGCGATCGCGCTGGGGGCAACCGTCTGCGGGGTTGCCCGCCCGTTTCTGGTGGCGGCGGCGGAATCGGCCGAAGCGGTCGCCGAGACGGCGGCCGTCCTCATCACCCAACTGCGCGTGGCGATGTTCGCCGTGGGCGCGCCGGACCTTTCGGCCCTTGCCCGCGCGCCGCTGGTGACAGAGAAAAATTGAACCACGAAGGACACGAAGGGCACGAAGGATTGAGCGTCATTTGTGAAACTTCGTGCCCTTCGTGGATCAACCCTCTGCGCTCTCTGCGTCTCTGCGGTGAATTTGGCGGCGGGGGATGCGGGCCAGCACCCGCAGCCCCAGTGCCTCCAGTTCCCCCTCCTCCCGGACCGTCGGGTCCAGGTAGTGCCAGAGAAGGGCCAGCCCCACTCCCAGCCCCAGCGCCAGCGCCAGCCGAATCGCCGGGCCCAGCAGTTGCGCCCGCAGGGACGGGGGCAACGGCACCGGCACGGGTTCATCCAGCAGCCGGGCCGCCGGCCCCGCCTCCTGGGGCCAGGGGATTTGCGGGAAGTAGGACGGGCCGTTCTCCGTCAGTTCCGCCGCTATTGCCTGCGCCACCGCCACCGCCTGCGCCGGGTCGGGCCAGGTGAGGTAGACCACCAGGATGGACTGCGCGTTGTCGGTGACGATGGCGCCCTGGATGGCCGCGGGGTCGGCGGAGAGGCCCCCTTCCGCCAGCCGCGCGGCGACGGCCTCCGCGAAGGCCCGCGTCCGGGCGACGTCCGCCAGCCCGTTGGCGATGTACTCCGACGTCAGCCAGGAGTAGTACCGGTCGTAGTCCACGCTCAGGCCCGCGGGGACCGTCCCGGCGGCGAAGCGCATGACCACCTGGTAGAACGTCGGCGGGGACTGGTAGGTGACCAGCAGGTGGACCAGCACCACCAGCACCGGGGCCGCCACCAGCCACCAGCGCCGCCAGAGAATCCTCAAAAACGCGCGGAGTTCCACTTCCCTTCCTCAGATGACCACAGACGACGGACCACGGACGACGGTGGTCCGTGGTCGGTGGTCAGTGGTCCGTGGTCATCACTCCAGAATATCCCGGAAGCCCGTCGCCTCTACTCCTCTTCCTCCTCCTCCACCTTCCGGCGACGGACCAGTTCGGGTTCCGCTTCCGACGGAGCGGAAGCCTCTTCTTCCACCTCTTCGGCAACCTCCAGCGGGGTGACCCGCACCACCATCTCCTCCGGGTCATCCAGAACCCGAATGGTGGGAGGAAGCGTCAGGTCCCCTACAGTAATCTGCTGGTCCGCCTCGGTCAGGATACTCAGGTCCACTTCCACCGCTTCTATCAGGTCGCGAGGAAGACACTCAATCTCCAGCGTCTGCTTCCCCTGTAGCAGGATTCCTTCCCGGCGCTCTACGACCGGGGAGGAGCCGACCAGAACAATGGGGATTTCCATCGTAATCGGCTTATCCATTTCCACCCGGTAGAGGTCCACATGGAGCAGAGACCGGCGAATGGGGTCCCGTTGTAACTCTCGCACCAGCACCTGAAAAGCAGACGGTTCGCCGCTAATAGAAAGAGTGATCAAGTGGCTGGTGCCGGCATGACCGATGACCGCTTCCGCTTCCGCAGCCGGAATTTGCAGCGGCCGACTCTTCGCGTCCGGACCGTAGAGAACGGCCGGAACCCACCCCTCTCTCCGCAAACGGCGCACCTGCTTGCCGACCAACGTGCGCGTCTGAGCGCTCAGTTCCAGTTGTGCCATCATACCTCCCGATCCCGATGAGTATTGTGCGTAGGAAACAAGTCTGAGTTCACTGCAAAAACTCATCGCAGAGAACGCGGAGAGCGCAGAGATTTTCTTTAATATTGCTCTGCGTACTCTGCGGTCTCTGCGATAAAGAACCCTTTTTGCAGTGGAGTCAAGTCTGCAATGAAAAAGGCGGGCAAGCCCGCCTGGCTACGGCCAATATTCTAACCCAATTCATATCTTTCGTCAAGGCCTTCTCAAGTCAGGGTGTGTCCCAGTTTTGTCGGGCTGGGCCGCTGGCCTTTTCGCCTGGCCGTAAACGGCCAGGCTCAGGCAAAGATGAGGCGCTAAAGCGCCCCTCTTCGCCCTGGCAACCCGCGTTCCGTTTGTAGGACAACTGTTTGCAGTTGTCCTACAACAGGGAGAGGGCGCTTCCAGCGCCCAGTACTTCCTCAGCCAGGCCGTTTACGGCCTGGCCCACTTGACGAAAAACGGGAAATCCGGTAAAATCTCTCCGTCCCCCCTGGAAACATAGGGTGCGACGGAGTGCCGCTCTCCGTCGCACCTTGTGAATTCTATTCCCAAGGAGGCATCTGTGAAGGAACTGAGCACTCTGGAACAAGGCATGCTCTACGGCGTCATCGCCACGGCCATCGCCGGCCTCCTCTACGCCCTCTGGCTCTGGCGCGATACGGTGCGCCGGGACAAGGGGAGCCAGAAGATGCAGGAGGTGTGGCAGGCGATTAAGGTAGGGGCCGAGGCCTACCTGCGACGCCAACTCCAGACCATCCTCCCTATCCTCGGTCTGCTGGTCGTCCTCCTCTTCCTCAGCGTCTACGTGATTGCGCCCTCCCGCGAGGCCTACGACCTCTTCGGCGAGCGGGCCCGTCTGGTCCTGGGGCTGGGACGGGCGGGGGCCTTCATCCTCGGGGCCACCTTCTCCCTGCTGGTGGGCCAACTGGGGATGCGGGTCGCCATTGAGGGCAACGTGCGGGTGACCGCGGAGGCGGTGCGCGGCAGTTACAACGGCGCGCTCACCGTCGCCTACCGGGCCGGTACCTTCACCGGTATGCTCACCGACGGCCTGGGGCTCCTGGGCGGCACCATCATCTTCATGATTTTCGGCCGCGCCGCCCCGGACGCCCTCCTGGGCTTCGGGTTCGGCGGCACCCTCCTGGCCCTCTTCATGCGGATCGGCGGCGGCATCTACACCAAATCCGCCGACGTCGGGGCCGACCTGGTGGGCAAAGTGGAGGCGGGGGTGCCGGAGGACGACCCCCGCAACGCGGCCGTCGTCGCCGACCTGGTGGGGGATAACGTCGGCGACTGCGCCGGGATGGCCGCCGACATCTTTGAGTCCTACGAGGTCACCATCGTCTCCACCCTGATCCTGGGCATCGCCCTGGCCCACGTCACCGGGGAGATTGTCTGGATTGTCTACCCGCTCATTGTGCGGGCCATCGGGGTCATCTCCTCTATCCTGGGGACGTTCACCGTTCCCATCTGGGAGCGGTTCCCGCTGAAGTTCCTCCGCGCCCGGGACGCCGAGGAGGCTATGTTCCGCTCCTACGAGGTCTCCAGCGTCAACACCGTCCTCTGGTCCTTCCTCTTCGCCTGGTGGTACGCGAACGACTGGCGGCTGGCCCTCCTGAACGCGGTCGGCGTCGGGCTGGCGGTCAGTTTCAACCCCATCACCTCCTACTTCACCTCCGCCAAGCGCAAGCCGGTCCAGGAAATTGTGCAATCCACCCGGACCGGCTCCGCCACCACCGTCCTCTCCGGCCTCTCGGTGGGGATGGAGACCAGCGTCTGGAGCGTGCTGGTCATCTGCATCACGATGGGCATCTCCTTCCTGATTGCCCGTCTCTTCCCGCCCGCCAACATCCGTGCGCTGGGCGAGCAGGGCATCCTGCTCTATATGCTCTACGGCGTGGCGATGGTCGGCATCGGGATGCTCTCCCACACCGGCAACAACGTGGCGATGGACTCCTACGGCCCCATCGCCGACAACGCCAACGGCATCGCCGAGATAGTCGGCGTGGATCCCCAGGCGATGCACATTATGGCCGAACTGGACGCGGTGGGGAACACGACGAAGGCCATCACCAAGCAGATTGCCATCGCCTCCGCCGTCATTGCCGCCACCAGTCTGTTCTTCTCCTTCGTGACCGATGTCTCGCTGGTGCAGGAGCGGCTGGGGTTGCCGGTCCAGCAGTGGCTCCTCTCCACGGGCATCCGGGTCTCCCTGTTAGAGGGGGTCATCGGGTTCCTGATCGGCGGGGCGCTGCCGTTCTTCTTCTCCGCCTTCGCGCTGCGGGCAGTCAGCCGGGGCGCGTCGCTGGTGGTGGAGGAAGTACGGCGGCAGTTCCGCATCCCCGGGGTGATGGAAGGCAAAGTGAAGCCCGACTACGGGAAGGTCGTCGCCATCACTACCGCCGCCGCGCAGAAGGAACTGGTCAGCCTGGTGGTCCTCTCGGTGACGCTGCCGCTGCTGGTGGGCATCCTCTTCCAGGTGGAGGCGCTGGGGGCGTTCCTGGCGGGGGTCATCCTCTCCGGGCAGTTGCTGGCAGTCTTCATGGCCATCGCCGGGGGCGCGATGGACAACGCCAAGAAGTACATTGAGGACGGCCACCTGGGCGGGAAGGGCTCCGATCCGCACAAGGCCAGCGTCGTCGGCGACACGGTGGGCGACCCGCTGAAGGACACGGCGGGCCCGGCCCTCAACCCGATGATCAAGGTGGTCAACCTGGTGAGCCTGCTGGCGGCGCCGCTGCTGGTGCAGTACCGGGACCATCCCATCCCGCTGGCCCTTGCGGCCGCCATCCTGCTGGTCCTGCTGGTCTGGGCGGTCGGGCAGAGCCGTCGGAGTCTGGAGGTGCCCGGCGGTGGCCCGGTAGAGCCCGTTGCGACGGCCGTTCCCGGCGGTGGGAGCGACGGCGAATAGCGGCGATTCGCTCTGCCCCCCTGCCCGGGGGTGAACGGGAGGGGTTTTGGGGGGGGGGGGGCGGGGCGGGGGCCCCCCCCCCCCCCCCCCCCCCCCCAAAACCCCTCCTCATTTCTTGCGGCGCGGCTTCCGGGCAGAGGCCAGGCCCGCGATGCCCAATCCCCCCAGCAATGCGCCGGCCAGCAGCACCGACACCGGCTCCGGCACCGTCGCCGGGGGCATGGCCGCCGGGGTAGGGGTGGGAGGCGGGGTAGGAGAAGCGGTCGCCGTGGGGGTCGGAGAGGGGGTTGGGGTGAACGTCGCTGCCGGGATGGGAGTGGGCGTCGGGGTCGGGGTGGCAGTGGGCGGTGGCGGCGGCGTCGCAGCGGGCGCGGTGGGAGCGGGCGGCGCGGCGGCCCCGGCGCCGTTCTCCTCCACCAGCAATAGCGGCGGCCCACCGACCCGGCACAGGTCGTCGCCGCTGCAGCCGGGAAGCGTGAGGAAATAATACCCCCGGTCCGGGTGGACAATCCCGGCATCACCGTGGGCGTTGACCAGCAGGGCCCGCGTCGTCTGGGCCGGCACCATCAGAGCCTGGGTGATGGGGGTGCGGGCCCACGCGACCGTCGTCACCTGCGGCCCCCGGTCCACCACCACCACGCTGACATCGTCCCGCCGTTCCCACTGGGCGGAGCGGAAGCCCCCCAGATAGGTCGCGGCCACCTGGCAGGCCGTGAAGGCCGGGCGGCGGACACCGTCCGCGCTGATGAGCCCGTACTGTGCTTCCCCTGCCCTGTCCACCATCCGGTAGACGGCCACCCGTTCGGCCCCGCCCGCGATCCCCAGCGCGACCGCCTGGATGATGAAAGCGGCCTGCTCCTCTGGCCGCAACCCGTCCCCCTCTTCGGATACCGGAGTGCCGGTTTCCACCCATATCTCCTTCCCCAGGCCGTACTCCGCCAGCAGGCGACGGTAGAAGACGGTGAGGTCGTAGATACTCTCCGGCTGGTCGTAAACATCCAGCGTCAGGACGTCAAAGTAGAAGCCATGAGCGCGGGCCTGGGGGTCCGCTGCCAGCGCGTCCAGAAGGCGGCGGACGAAGGGGGGATTGCCCTGGAGGACGTCGGGCCAGTGGGACACGCCGCCCAGGTGGATGACCGCGCGGGAATTGGCCGCCCGGGCCGCCGTCCAGGCCACCCGCAGGAGTCCGGCGAAGTCCGCCGCCGACCCCGGCCAGTTCTCCGGCCGGTCCGGCCCCTCCCAGACCACCCAGTGGTCAATCCGACCGGTGTACCGCCGGACGACGGTCCCCACGAAGACCGCCCAGAGATTTTCGGGGTCGTCGGGGGCGGTCTCCAGGCCCCGGGGCAGGCCGGTAGTGAAGTCGGCGGCCCACACAGGCACGCCGCTCAGCACGCCCACCACCTGACGGCCCAGCGCCAGTTCCAGGGCCAGTTGCTCATCGGAGAGGGGTGGATTCCAGTCGGCGGGGCCGTTGGGCTGGATGTTGTCCCAGCGGAAGGGGACGGTGGTCCAGCCGACCCCCAGGTCGGCGGCGGCCCAGGGGGCCTCGTGGGCTGCGACGACGCCGAAGCGGGGGTCGGGCGCGCCAGCGGCCCCCCTCATCGGCGCCAGCAGGCCGGCGAGGAGGGCCGGGACCAGCAGGAGAATCCGAATGATACGGCGGCCTCGTCCCATAGAAACCGCAATGATTTACCACAAGGGCACGAAGTACTCACGAAGGGCACAAAAATTGAGAGGTTAATGGTCAGGGGTCAAGGGTTAGAAAAACAGGCTAACCCCTGACAACTGACCCCTGAGGGCGAAAATTCCTTCGTGCCCTTCGTGTGGCCTTTGTGTCCTTCGTGGTTTTCACAGAAACCTTAAAATTTTCGCCAGGTACTGGACAAATTGAAAAAAGTGGTGTATAATGGCACATAGTGGTATAAAGTGGAATAAATCCCCTTGTTTTGCCCAATTTTTACCGCGCCAGTGGGAGAAGGAGTAGAACAAATGTTCCTGGGCGAGTACATCCACACCATAGACGATAAAGGCCGCCTGGTCGTACCGGCCAAGTTCCGCAACGCCCTGGCCGGAGGGATGGTCATCACCAAAGGGGTGGACCGGTGCCTGGTCATCTACCCGATGGATGAGTGGCAGGCGTATCGGGAGCGTATCTCGTCCCTGCCGACGATGGACCGGAACGCCCGGGACCTGCGGCGGCTGATTTTTGCTGGCGCGGTGGACATCGTACCCGACGCCCAGGGCCGCTTCGTCGTCCCCCCCGCACTGCGAGAGTATGCCGGCCTGGATGGGCAGGTGGTCATCGCTGGTTGTGACACCTACATTGAAGTCTGGAATCCCGAAGAGTGGGCCAAAGTGCAAGCCCGCGTGACCCAGAACGAAGAAAACGCCGAGCGATGGGCCACTCTGGGGGTATAGGCCTCACCCCATCCCCCGGCCGCGGCGAAGAGGCCGGAGGAGGGGGAAGGACAGATGCCCTTTCACCCCAGGAGTACCGCTCTCCGCTCCACATTCCCGTCCTTTTACAGGCGGTGCTTTCGTTTCTGCAGGTCCGGCCCGGCGGCGTCTACATTGACGGGACGGTGGGCGGAGGGGGGCACGCGGCGGCCATTCTGGCCGCCTCCGCCCCCGACGGCCGCCTGCTGGGCCTGGACCGGGACCCGGCGGCGCTGGAAGTTGCCCGGGAGCATCTGGCCCCCTACGGGGAACGGGTCACCCTTCGCCGAGGCTCCTTCGCCGACCTGCTGCACCTGGCCGAAGGGTTCATCCCGGCCGACGGCGTGTTGCTGGACCTGGGGCTTTCCTCCCTGCAGTTGGCCGACCCCGCCCGGGGGTTTTCGTTTTCCCAGGACGGCCCGCTGGATATGCGGTTTGACCCGTCGGAGGGGCCGACCGCCGCCGACCTGGTCAACACCCTCTCGGTCCGGGAACTGACAGACTTATTGTACCGATATGGCGAGGAAAAGCAAGCGCGGCGGATCGCGGAAGCCATCGTCGCCGCCCGTCCCCTCTATCGGACGGCCGAACTGGCCACACTGATAGAGCGGACGGTGGGGCGGCGGGAGAAGATTCACCCCGCCACGCGAACGTTTCAGGCACTGCGCATCGCGGTCAACCGGGAACTGGAGGCGTTGGAGGCGGTGTTGCCTCAGGCGCTGGAGGCGCTCCGGCCCGGGGGGCGGCTGGTGGTCATCAGTTTCCATTCCCTGGAAGACCGCCTCGTCAAACAGTTTCTGCATCGGGAAGCGCGGGATTGCATCTGCCCGCCGGAGATTCCGGTCTGCGTCTGCGGGCACCGGGCGCAGGTGCGGGTGTTGACCCCGAAGCCGGTGCGGCCCGATGCGGCGGAGGTCGCCGCCAACCCCCGGGCCCGTTCGGCCCGGCTGCGGGCGGCGGAGAAAGTCAGCAAGTAGTGGTCAGTGGTTCGTCATCAGGGGTCGGTGGTCCAATGACAGGCGCTCAGCGGAAACCTGAGGATGTCCGGTCACACGGCGACAATCGTCCTGCCGGCCCTCCCCGGCCCCATCGGCGCGGGAAGGGCTGGGATTTCGGTTTCCGTACAGGAGGGGACCTGAACCACCGGGGGGCGCTGTTCCTGTTCGGCTTGCTGATGGTCAGTGGGTTACTGGCGTCACTCTATCTGGGACTGGTCAGTTATACACTCCTTAAAGCCCGACACGTTCAGGACCTTCGGGAAATGCTCCTCCAAACCCAGGCGGTCAATGCGACCCTGGAAAAGCAAATCGGGGAAAAGCAACAGAACCTGTTACAGCAAGCCATTCAGATGGGTTTCGTCCCTGCTTCCCAGGTGGAAACTGTAGGTCCCTGACCATGCCTGTCCATATCCGTCCCCGGCTGACGTTTCTGGCACTCCTGCTGGTGCCCCTGGCCCTGCTCCTGGTCTGGCGCCTGCTGGACATCCAGGTCGTCCACGGTGCCGCATATCGCCAGCAGGCGGTCCAGGAGCGGCGGCGGGACCTGGCCCTTCTGGAACCCCCTCGGGGCTCCATTGCCGACGCCAACGGTTTCCCCCTGGCCATTAGCGAGCCCCACTACCAAATCTCTGCCAGCCCCATATATATCGCGAACGTCGGGGCAGTGGCAGAAATCCTGTCTCCGATTCTCCAGATTCCCGCCGAGACCCTCTCCGCCACGATGGCACAAACATCCCAGGGCGTGATTCTGGCCCCCTACGCCTCCTGGGAGCAGGGAGAAGAGGTCAAGAAGTTGAGACTGTCCGGAGTCGGGGCAAGCCCGCACTGGTTGCGGCGGTACCCCCACGGGCCTCTGGCGGCACACCTGCTGGGCTTCACCGCCTACAGTGGGGAAGGGTTCTACGGACTGGAGGGGTACTACGACCGCGCGCTCCGCCCTCTGACAGTAGAGGTGGTGACAGAGGTGGACCCGTCCGGCATGCAGCCACTCCCCCATGAAGAAGGCCAGATTCCCACTCCCCAGCGGGGCAACCACCTGGTGCTGACGGTGGACCTGGCCATGCAGATGGCCGCCGAGGAGGAACTGGCCCGGGGGCTGAAGGAGTTCGGCGCCGAGAGGGGGCTGGTCATCGTGATGGACCCCCGAACCGGGGCCATCCTGGCGCTGGCCGTCCAGCCGTCCTTTGACCCCAATGAGTATCTGCAGTACCAGGAGGAAATGTTCCTGAACCCCGCCGTAAACACCCAGTACGAACCCGGCTCTATCTTCAAAATCATCACCCTGGCTGGCGCCCTGGACAGCGGCGCGGTGTCTCCGGAGTTTACGTACGTGGATACCGGACGGATAGAGGTGGGGGGACAGGTCATCACCAACTGGGACAATCAGGCCTACGGGGAGCAGGACCTGGTCGGGCTGATGGGGCATTCGCTGAACGTGGGCGCGGCCACGCTGGCCGTGCGGATGGGCCCGGGGACGTTCTACCGCTACGTCCGGACCTTCGGCTTCGGGCAACCCACCGGGGTGGACCTGCAGGGGGAGGTCGCAGGGACGGTCCACATGCCGGGGGACCTGGACTGGTACGATTCGTATCTGGGGACCAACGCCTACGGGCAGGCGATTGCGGTGACGCCGATGCAGATAGCGGCGGCGGTGGCGGCGGTGGCCAACGGAGGGCGCCTGATGCGGCCCTACGTGGTCGCCCGGCAGATTCGGCCCGACGGCTCGGTGCTGGATGCCCGCCCCGTCGTCCGGGGGCAGCCTATTTCCCCCGAAACGGCCCGGGTCGTCACCGAGATTCTGGCCCAGGCCACGGAGCGTCACATCCCTCAGGCGACCGTCCCCAACTACCGGATTGCCGGGAAGACCGGGACGGCCCAGATTCCGGTCCCCGGCGGGTACGACCCGCGCGGGACCATCGCGTCGTTCGTGGGGTTCGGGCCGGTGGAGGACCCGCGCCTGCTGATCCTGGTGCGGCTGGACCGCCCCCGTACTTCTCCCTGGGCGTCCCAGACCGCCGCCCTCGTCTTCCAGCGGCTGGCCCTGCGGATTCTACCTTTAGCCACGAATTTCACGAATTAACACGAATTTTCGGTTTTAGCCACGAATTTCACGAATTAACACGAACTTTGTTTCTTTTAATTCGTGCAAATTCGTGCAATTCGTGGCAAAAAAGAACAACTGCGTAACTCCTGACGAATTTTTTGTTTGAGGATAAGCGGATGGGAACGGAGATTCTCTACAAGGAACTCTCTTATGCTATCGTCGGGACGGCAATGGAGGTACATCGGATTTTAGGACCGGGGTTTCTGGAATCGGTTTATCAGGCCGCCCTGGCGCATGAATTCACTCTTCGGGGCATCCTTTTGAGCAATTCCGGCGACTTCCTGTTATGTACAAGGGCATCCTGGTCGGAGACTACATCGCTGATTTTGTCGTGAACAATCAGATTATTGTGGAAATCAAAGCGGTCTCATCGCTGAACGATACCCATGAAGCGCAGGCCCTGAATTATCTGGCCGCTACCGGATTCCGCCTTGCGCTTCTCCTGAACTTTGGTGCGGAGTCCCTTCAGCGAAAGCGAGTTGTCAGATAATTCGTGAAATTCGTGTAATTCGTGGCTATATAACAATTCGTGAGATTCGTGCAATTCGTGGCTAACGGAGTTAAGAGCATGCTGACGCTGGCGGATGTGGTGGAAGGGTTGACGGGAGTGCGGCCGTTGGCGCTGGAGCGACGGCCAACGGAGGTGGTGGTGGACTCCCGCCTGGTCTCGCGGGATGGGGTTTTCGTCGCGCTGCGGGGGGAGCAGGCCGACGGGCACGACTACGTCGCCGACGCGCTGCGGCGGGGCGCGGCGATGGCGCTGGTGGCGCGGCCGGTGGAGGCCCCCGCGCCGGTGGTGGACCTGACCGTCTCCCCGTCCGCGCTGCCGGAGACCTGGACCCTGCCCGTCCTGCTGCAGGTCCCGAACCCGCTGAGCGCGCTGCAGCGGCTGGCGGCCTTCTGGCGCCGCCGTCACTCCCCGCGCGTGGTCGGCATCACCGGCAGCGTGGGCAAAACCACCACCAAAGAACTCATCGCCGACGTCCTCTCTCGCCGCTACCGCACCCTGAAGAGCGAGAAATCCTACAACAACGAGATTGGCCTGCCGCTGACCCTTCTCCGGCTCACACCGGACACTGAACGGGTAGTGCTGGAGATGGGGATGTACGACGTGGGGGAGATCGCCCACCTGGCCGAAATCGCGCTCCCGCACGTGGGCGTCGTCACCATTATCGGACCGGTCCACCTGGAACGGGCCAAAACGATGGAGCGCATCATCCAGGCCAAGACGGAACTGGTCCAGGCCCTGCCGCCTGCGCCGGAGGGGGTGGCCGTCCTCAACTACGATGACCCCAACGTCCTGGGGATGCGCGCAGCCACCCAGGCGCGCATCTTCACCTACGGCCTCTCCCCCGAAGCAGACCTCTGGGCCGACGGGATTGAGGGGCTGGGATTGGAGGGGGTCCGGTTCCGGCTCCACTACCGGGGGGAGACCCTGCATGTCCGCATCCCGCTCCTGGGGCGGCATTCGGTCCACACCGCGCTGCGGGCGGCGGCGGTGGGCATTGTGGAAGGACTGACCTGGCAGGAAATCATAGAGGGGATGTCGGCGCCGTCGTCGCAACTGCGGCTGGTGGCGGTCCCCGGCCCGCGCGGCTCCACCCTTCTGGACGACACCTACAATGCCAGCCCGCCCTCCATGCTGGCCGCGCTGAATCTTTTGGACGAACTGGAGGGGCGGAAGATCGCCGTTCTGGGGGACATGCTGGAACTGGGCGACTACGAGCGGGAGGGGCACGAGAAGGTCGGCCTGCGGGCGATGGAGGTGGCGGACATCCTGATCACGGTGGGGCCTCGGGGGCGCATCATCGGCGAGACGGCCCTTCGCTGGGGGATGCCCGCCGACCGGGTACACATCCTGGAGGACAACGCCGCCGCGATCCGGTTGCTGGAAAGCCTGGTCCAGCCCGGCGACGTCATCCTGATCAAGGGCTCCCGGGCGATGCGGATGGAGGAGATTGTCAACGCACTGAGCCAGGGATAGCAGGGAGCAGGCAGAGGGGCAGGGGAGCGGGGGAGCAGAGGAGCGGAGGAGCGGAGGGGCAGGGGAGCGGGGGAGCAGAGGAGCGGGGGAGCAGAGGAGCGGGGGAGCAGAGGAGCGGAGGAGCAGAGGGGCAGATGGGCAGGGGAGCAGAAAGCGATAAGCGATTGGCGATACGCGATACGCGATCAGCAATACGCGATCAGCGATACGCGATAAGCGATACGCGATCATGGACTTCGCACTGATTTTAGCCAGCATCTCCTTTCTTCTGGCGGTCGGGTGGGGGCCGCTGCTGATTCAGTTGCTGCGCCGGTACGGCATCGGCAAGCGCATCCGCATTGACGGCCCCAGCGGCCACCAGGTCAAACTGGGCACCCCCACGATGGGCGGGCTGATGATCGTCGTGCCGGTGCTCCTGATCACGCTGGGGCTGAACATCTACAATCTGATCCAGCGCAACCTGGTCGGGCGCTCCATTCTGGTGCCGCTGGGGGTGATGGTCGTCTACGCCATAATTGGCGCGGTGGATGACCTGGCCGGGGTGCGGGGGGTCCGGCAGGGCGAGGGGCTGACGGCCCGCCAGAAACTCCTCTGGGAGATCGGCCTGACGTTCGTTATCGCGCTGATTCTCCACTTCGGCCTGGACCTGCGCAGCATGGCCATACCAGGCATCCCGCAGAAGATCGACATCGGCCTTTTCTACATCCCGGTGGCGATGTTCGTCATCATTGGGGCGTCCAACGCGGTCAATTTCACCGACGGGCTGGACGGACTGGCGGGGATCATCGCCGCCAGCACGTTTCTGGCCTACGGCGTCATCGCCTACCTGCAGGGGCAGATTTACCTGGTGCGGTTCTGCTTCACCGTGGTGGGGGCCTGCTTCGCCTTTCTGTGGTACAACGCCCACCCGGCCCAGTTGTTTATGGGAGATACAGGGAGTCTGGCCCTGGGGGCCACTCTGGGGGTGGTGGCACTGATGACCGGTCAGTGGCTCATCCTGCCGGTGGTGGCGCTGGTGCCGGTCGCGGAGGTCCTCTCGGTCATCATCCAGGTTTCGTACTTCAAGTACACGAAACGGCGTTACGGGCAGGGGCGGCGGGTCTTCAAGATGGCCCCGCTGCACCACCACTTTGAACTGCTGGGCTGGTCGGAGACCCAGGTCGTCCAGCGGTTTTGGCTGGTCCAACTGATGGCGGCGATGGCGGGCGTCGCGCTGGCGCTCTTGTGAGGCCAACTGTACTGCCCGCTCTATTGTCTGCAGATGACGTAGCGCAGGCTGTCAGCCTGTGTACAGGCCTGGCGGCCTGTGCTACGGGGTAGTTCCGCTTGTGGAATTGGGTATGCAGGTGTATACTTGCTGAAAATCAGCCGTTGCAGAAATGCAGACAAGGGGATAGGGACATGAGCGCGACGGTTCAGGTGCGACAACGGGGGACGTTGACCCTGCCGGCCGAACTGCGGGAGAAGTACGGTATCCGGCCCGGGGACACTTTTCGCCTGGTGGACCTGGATGGCATTTTTGTGCTGACGCCGATGGTGCCGATGGTGCCGGAACTGGCCCGGGAGATTGAGCGGATGCGTCTGGAAGCCGGGCTGAGCATAGAGGACCTGTTATCCAGCCTGCGGGAACAGCGAGAGCGGTATTACCAGGAAAAGTACGGTGTCCGCCAGACCGTCTAAACCGCGCGTCTTTGTGGATGCGGATGTTCTTTTCGCCGGGGCCGCCAGCCCGGGCGAGCACGGGGCCAGTCTGCTCCTTCTGCGGATGGCCGAAATCACGCTGATAGAGGGGATGACTTCCCGGCAGGCCGTTACCGAAGGGGAGCGGAATCTGGCGGAGAAATTACCCCAGGCCATCCCGGCCTTTCAGATGATCGTCCACCGGTCCCTGCAGGTGGTGCCCGACCCGACACCGGACGACCTGGAGCCTTACACGGGCCTGGCCGACCCGGAGGATTTGCCGATTCTGGTCGCCGCCGTCCGGGAAAGGTGCCCGTGGCTGGTGACCTTCAACCTTCGGCACTTCCAGCCCGGCCATCCCTCGGTCACCGTCCTGCGGCCCGGGGATTTCATCGTTCGGGTGCGCGAACTGCTGGCCCTGCTGGCAACATAGGGGACCACAGGCAGTGGAAAGGAACGCATGGAGACAGTTGCGGTCTACAACGCGCTGGGCCGGCCGCTGCGGCAGAACTGGGGCAATGGCCGGATCACCACCTACGCCTACCATCCGCATAACGCGCGGCTGACACAACTGACCGTCTCCGGCAACCTGCTGGACCTGCGCTACGGGTACGACCGGGTGGGGAACATCACCGCCATCACCGACACGGTGAACAACAACCAGGTGCAGACCTTCGGGTACGACGCGCGGGACCGGCTGGTGTGGGCGCGCACCGATGCGGCGGGCAACGGGCAGTACAGCGAGGCGTACGGCTACGACCGGATGGGGAACATCGTCACCCGAACCGTAGGAGGTGAAGTCCGATGGTACACGTACGGGGTCCGTCAGACGGAAGTCATCACGCCACCCGTCGCTCCTGGGCCCTGGCGAGTTTATCTGCCGCTGGTGCTGGCGGGCCCCTCCTATCCCCCGGTACCACCACGGACGTGGGGGCAGCCGTTTGCGGTTTTGAGCACCACGGCGGGCTTTCGTGCGGCGTACGACCCCAACGGGAATATGGTGCTGCGGGTGGAGATCTCCGGCGCGCAGCGCATCACGTACACGCAGGAGTACAACCCCGAGAACCGGCTGGCCGTCGTCACGAACACCGTCACTGGGCAGGTGAAACGCTTTGGGTATGACGGCGACGGGAACCAGGTGCTGCGCATCGGCCCTGAAGGGACCACCGTCTACATCGGGGATTACTATGAGAAGCGGGGCTCAGTGGTCACCAAATACTACGATGCTGGCGGCCAGCGGATGGCGGTGCGGGTGGGCGGCGCCCTCTACTTCCTGCACGGCGACCATCTGGGGAGCGCGACCTTAACAACCGATGGTGGCGGCAACTGGGTGGGTGAAGCCTGCTACACCCCCTATGGGGAGATACGGCGGGATTATCCTCGTGGGGTCATTCCCACCGACCGCCTCTACACCGGGCAGCGACAGGAAACCTTCGGGCTGTACGACTATGGCGCGCGGTACTACTCGCCCGGCCTGGGGCGCTTCATCAGCGCGGACCCATTGGTGCCGGAGCCGGGGAATCCGCAGGCGCTGAACCGGTATGCGCATGTCACCAACAACCCGATGAGGTATACCGTGGGCACGGTCTGAAAAATCTTCTTTGTGCAGGAGGAAAGCATGAGCGCTTCTCTTCTCTGGTTTGACGACAACCCCTACAGGGGAATCGGCGAGAAAATCCAGCGGGCAGTGGCCCGCTACCAGCAGAAGTACGGCCAGCGGCCGAAGGTCTGCTTTGTGCACCCTATCCTGCTGGGTGGGAACGGCCACGCCCAACCGACGCGGGTCGGCGAGGTGGAGGTCCGCCCTTCTCGCGCCGTCCTTCCGGACCACATCTGGCTGGTCTGACAGCGGCAGAATGACCCGATCGGCGTCTCATCTGCGCTCATTGGCGCCCGATTCGCCCACCCGCGACCTGGCCGGGAAGCGGGTGGTGGTCCTGGGGCTGGCCCGCCAGGGGGTGGCGATGGCCCGCTTCCTGGCCCGCGCCGGGGCCCAGGTCACCGTCTCCGACCTGAAGACGAAGGCGGAACTGGCCGACGCGCTGGCGGCGCTGGCCGACCTGCCCGTCCGCTACGCCCTGGGCGGCCACCCGATGTCGCTCCTGCGGGGGGCCGACCTGATCTGCGTCAGCGGCGGGGTGCCGCTGGACATCCCGCTGCTGGTGGAGGCGCGACGGAAGGGCATCCCGCTGGCCAGCGACGCGCAACTCTTCCTGGAACGCTGCCCGGCGACCGTCATCGGCATCACCGGCTCCGCGGGCAAGACGACGACAACGGCGCTGGTGGGGGAGATGGGCCGGGCCGCCGGGCGCCCCACCTGGGTCGGCGGGAACATCGGCAACCCACTCCTGGACGACCTGGAGCGCATCGCGCCGGGCGACCTGGTGGTGATGGAACTCTCCAGTTTCCAACTGGAACTGGTGACGGTGAGCCCGCCGGTGGCCGCGGTGCTCAACATCACGCCCAACCACCTGGACCGGCACGGGACGATGGAGGCGTACATCGCGGCCAAGAAGCGCATCGTCGCCTTCCAGCGGCCGGAGGACTGGGCCGTCCTGGGGTTTGACGACGCCAACGCCCGCGCGCTGGCACTGGAGACGCCCGCCCGCGTCGTCTTCTTCAGCCGCGGGGTCCAGGTGGACCAGGGAGCGTACAAGACCAACGGCCAACTGGCCCTGCGGCTGGGAGGCCGGGAGGAGGTCATCTGCGACCGGGCGGAGGTCCGCCTGCGGGGGGAGCACAACCTGCTGAACGTCCTGGCGGCCTGCGCGCTGGCGGGAGTGGTCGGCATACCGGTAGAGGCGATGCGGCAGGTCATTCGGACCTTCCCCGGCGTGGAGCACCGGCTGGAGTTCGTCCGGGAGTGGCGCGGGGTCCAGTGGTACGACGATTCTATCGCCACCGCGCCGGAGCGGGTGCTGGCGGCCCTGCAGTCGTTCACCGAGCCCATTATCTTGCTGGCCGGGGGTCGGGATAAGAAGTTGCCCTGGGAGGAGTTCGCTCAGGAGGCCGTCCAGCGGGTCCGCTACCTCATCACCTTCGGCGAGGCGGGGGAGATGATCGCCGGGAAGGTGGAGGAGGCGGCGCGGACGATGTCGGGTCGGCTGGAGGGAATCCAGCGGGTGCGGACGCTGGAGGAGGCGGTGGAGGCCGCCGCGCGGGCCGCCCGTCCGGGGGACGTGGTGCTCCTCTCCCCCGGCGGCACCAGTTTTGACGCCTTCCGGGACTTCGCCCACCGGGGCGACCGGTTTAAGGAACTGGTTAATCAACTCATCGCAGAGAGCGCGGAGAACGCAGAGACTTGATTTTTTAAGGAGGGCTGATGGGCTCCTCTTCCGCACACGATGCGCTATTAAAAGAAGCGGAGGAGATGAATCGGATTACAGAAACAGTTATCCAGGCGGCGATGGAAGTCCACCGTGCTCTGGGGCCTGGGTTGCTGGAATCCGCATATGAGGCTTGCCTGGCCTTTGAATTGGCCCAGCGCGGGCTGAAGGTGGAGCAGCAAAAGCCGCTTCCTGTCGTGTACAAAGAGGTGCGGCTGGACTGCGGTCTAGCCACCTGACACTTTTAAGCAAAGAAAGTTGACCAACAGCCTGGCTCCTGTAAAATAGACTTCATCCGAAGTCTATCTCCCACACGAGGAGGACAGCGATGTTGGCCAACCATCTGTATTCTG
>Ga0272448_1000121_pt1 | contig 112581 bp, 105 predicted proteins | sample YNPCB0191_FD_202220 | JGI IMG/M metagenome (GOLD analysis project Ga0272448, IMG submission 202220) | Hot spring sediment microbial communities from Yellowstone National Park, WY, United States - YNP-CB-019-1 | ecosystem: Environmental > Aquatic > Thermal springs > Hot (42-90C) > Sediment... | reverse complement strand
AATTTAGTGTATAATTATTTGGAAATAATGGGATTATACTACAGTTAATAAAAAATGGAAAGGCATTTTCTCAAACAGCGATCGCGTTTTTTGGGATGTAGGAAAAATTAAAAATGCGGTGGTGTATCGCTACAGGCGCTTGCATGCGGTGACGATGCAGGTGAACAGAAACAAAATTTTGCAAAATAAAAAGCGATCGCCGCGCTTTTGAAAATGAAAAACGTCAATACCCTAGGGAAGATGCGGATACCGCACAAGATCTAGTATCCGTTAAATCTGAAGGCAGAGACATCCTGTTGGGGAGACGGGTGATGAATTGGCAAATTGTATGGGGGTTATTGCAAGAAACATTTCATGAATGGCAAAAAGACAAAGCCTCACGCTTAGCAGCAGCATTATCTTATTACACTATTTTTTCTATTGCCCCGTTGTTAATTATCGTGATTGCGATCGCGGGAGCAGTATTTGGAGAAGCAGCAGCAACGAATGCCATTTTCAACCAACTTCGAGGTTTGATTGGTCCTGAAGGCGCCAAAGTGATTCAAGATGCAATTGCAAATGCTAGTCAACCGAAAGCGGGAACCGTCGCCTCTTTGATTAGTATTGCAGTTTTGTTTATTGGTGCTACTGGTTTGTTTGCGGAATTACAAGATGCTTTGAATACAATTTGGGATGTGCAGCCCAAACCAGGAAAAATGGTGAAAAATATGCTGCGCCAGCGTATTTTGTCTTTTGCGATGATTTTAGCTATCGGCTTTTTACTTTTGGTATCGTTGATTGTCAGTGCGATTCTATCAGCCTTGGTTAGTTACTTTCAAAATTTGCTACCAGGTATTGATTTCCTCTGGCAGATTATCAATCTTATTCTTGGTTTTATAGTAACCACGGTGCTGTTCGGATTGATTTTTAAAGTTTTGCCAGATGTAAAAATTACCTGGAAAGATGTTTTGATGGGAGCTGCAATTACCTCCTTATTATTCTCCTTTGGTAGGTATGCTTTGGGAACTTATTTAGGTAATGCTTCCTTTGGCTCTACCTACGGGGCTGCTGGTTCTATAGTCGTAATTTTAGTGTGGGTGAATTATGCTGCGCAAATCTTGTTTTTTGGAGCGGAATTTACCCAGGTTTATGCACGCAGATACGGTTCTCGCATTGTTCCAGCTGATTATGCCATGCATGTAGGCGAAAGCGATCGCCTGCAACATCCCACTTCCCCAGTCAATCAAAATTCTCTTACCAGGAAAAGTTCTTTTAATTGGATGAAGCATCTTTTTCATCGCTTTTCTGGTTCCAAACGCTCAAAAAGAACAGGAAAAAATCGCTAAACTCGTAACTACAAAATGTACAATATGACGGTTGTACTCTGTGGCGGGCCGTGATCGATCGTTACACCTTGCCTGAAATGGGCAATATTTGGACGGAAGAATACAAACTAAAAACCTGGTTAAAAGTAGAAATTGCTGTTTGTGAGGCGCAAGCAGAATTAGGTTACATTCCAGCACAAGCGGTGGAACAAATCAAAGCAAAGGCGAATTTCGATCCTCAACGAGTCTTAGAAATAGAGGCTGAAGTCCGCCACGATGTGATCGCTTTTTTAACAAACGTGAATGAATACGTGGGTGAAGCTGGGCGTTACATTCATCTAGGTTTGACTAGTTCTGACGTGCTAGATACAGCTTTAGCGCTGCAGCTGGTGGCTAGTTTAGATATTCTGTTGCAGCGCTTGCAAGACTTGATCGATGCTATTCGTCAAAAAGCTAAGGAACATCGCTACACTGTCATGATTGGCCGTTCCCACGGGATTCACGCCGAACCGATTACCTTTGGCTTTAAGTTAGCCGGATGGCTAGCAGAAGTTTTGCGTCACCAACAACGTCTCCAAAATTTGCGCCAAACTATTGCTGTGGGCAAGATTTCTGGTGCAGTGGGTACTTATGCTAACATCGAACCGCAAGTGGAGGCGATCGCCTGTAAAAAACTCGGTCTTAAACCAGATACTGCCTCCACCCAAGTTATCTCCCGCGATCTTCACGCCGATTTCGTGCAACAGCTAGCTTTAGTTGCGGCCTCTATCGAACGTTTTGCAGTTGAGATCCGCAACCTACAAAGAACTGATGTTTTGGAAGTAGAAGAATTTTTCGCTCCTGGACAAAAAGGCTCTTCCGCAATGCCACACAAGCGCAATCCCATTCGTTCGGAAAGATTAACGGGAATGGCTAGAATCATTAGAAGTCATAGCGTTGCAGCTTTAGAAAATGTTGCTCTCTGGCACGAACGAGACATTTCTCACAGTTCCGTGGAACGGGTAATTTTGCCGGATGCTTGCATTCTGTTGCATTTTATGCTAGTGGAAATGGCAGACTTAGTCAAGAACTTGCTAGTCTACCCTGAAAACATGGCACGGAATATGAATGTTTATGGTGGAGTTGTCTTTAGCCAAAGAGTACTGCTAGCTTTAGTGGAAAAGGGAATGAGCCGCGAACAAGCCTATAAAATCGTCCAGGAAAACGCTCATCGAGCTTGGAATCAGCCAGATGGCAATTTTCGCGATTTGATTGCTAAAGATCCTCGCGTCAGCGCAAAATTATCACCAGCAGAAATCGAAGCGTGTTTTGACCCGCAACGCCACTTGCAACATTTAGAAGAAGTATATCAAAGACTGGGAATTTAGGATAGAACTGCAGGGGGGAAATGTAAAAATTTATATAAGAAAAATTTTTGAGGGCAGTAAATTTAACACCTGAGGGTAAGTTAAAATCACAACCTTTAGTTCCCGTCTGCGCCTTCCGTAACATGGTTGAAATTTTAGCCGCACTTTCCGCTTCTGCAGCAGCAGGAATCAGAATCGCTTTACCCTTACTTTTTATTGGACTGTTGCAGGGTACGAATCTTTGGTCGCAACTACCAATTTTATCTCAAATTTCTTCACCAGCTTTGCTGGGTATTCTTACTAGTTGGTCGTGCGTGGAACTATTTGCTTCTAAGAAGCTGATCGGACAACGAGTGCTACAAATTTTACAGTTATTATTTTCGCCTTTAGTAGGGGCAATTATGGGATTAGCTGTAGCTTCAACAACAGCAGTTCCCAATTGGCTAATTGCTCTGATTGGAGGTTTGCTAGCTCTGGTTCTGCAGCTTGTTCAAGCTGGTTGGTTCTTTCGGTTGCGAGGTTTACCCGTGTGGGCTACTTTTATTCAAGATGCCTTGTGCGTAGCGTTAGTAGTTTTTGCGTTTGATGCTCCCCAGCAAGGAGGACTAATAGCGTTAATTCTATTGTGGTTAGCGCTTCGCAGCGGTAATTATTGGTATCGCTGGTATTGGAAAAAGCGCCACTTGTAGCGATCGCTATGCTCCTCACCTAGCTATATTTTCACAGAAGGAGATTTTGTTTTAAATTGTTGATGACAACTGCGATCGCCTTCGAACATGCGTCAATTTTTGATCGACACGGATACCGCTTCTGATGATGCTGTCGCTTTAATCATGGCACACCGCTGGCCCGGTGTCTGCGTACATGCAGTAACAATTGTTAGCGGCAATGTCTCCGTGCAACAGGGTGGTAAAAATGCACTTTATGTTCTCGAAGTCTGCAATGCTTCTACACCAGTATATATCGGCTGCTCCAAACCGATGTTGCGACCCAACAACTACGCTTATTGGTTTCATGGTGAGGATGGAATGGGTAACAAAAACTACCCAGAACCCCAGAGAAAAGCCTGTTCCACTCATGCAGTAGATGTAATTATCGACACAATCAAGACCTATCCAGGAGAAATCACCCTCGTCACCCTAGGACCGCTGACAAACATCGCCACCGCACTGCTACGTGCTCCAGAAATTGCGTCCCTGGTACAGCGTTGTGTAATTATGGGTGGTGCAGCTAACACCCTAGGTAATGTCACACCAGCAGCTGAATACAATATCTGGGTAGATCCAGAAGCTGCTAAGATAGTCTTCCACAGTGGCATGCCGATGGAGATGGTGGGCTGGGAACTAAGCCGACACGAGGCTGCTTTAACTTCCGCCGAAATACAAGCAATCGCTAACCTCGGTACGCAAACAGCACGTTTAGCAATAGAGTGCAATCAAAAATCTTTAGATGCCAGTATGAATGTTCAAGCTGCCTCTGGCCTAATGCTACCCGATCCCGTGGCAATGGCAGTCGCCCTCGAGCCAAACATTATCGAACGTCAGGGAAAATACTTCGTAGATGTGGAAATAACCAGCGAACTAACACGGGGTGCTACAGTAGTTGATGAGTTAAAAGTACTCGGCAAAACCCCAAACATGACCGTTATTTGGGCTATCAACACCTCCCGCTGGAAAGAAATTTTGTCTCATTGCTTAGCATTGTAAGTGCAAGCATATCAAAAAATCTCTCTTGGAGATACTTTATTTGAAATCATAATCCAGCTTAAATTTATAAACATACATTCAGCACCATCGCCATCATTGCTAAAACTGGAGACTGCAGAGTGCATTTTGGGCAATTAATCGGCTTTTTCGCCCTGGTTGTATCTATTTATATTCTGTGGCAAATTCGACAAATACTGCTGTTGATATTCGCAGCTGTTGTTTTGGCAACAGTATTAAATCAACTAGTACAATTTTTGCAAAAACATCGCATCAAGCGAGGTATTGCAGTTGCTATAACAGTTTGTTTTTTATTAATCATCATCGCAAGTTTTTTAATAATAATCATACCAAGCCTCCTTGCTCAATTACAGCAATTTATCAAAATAATGCCACGAGCATTAGAAAGATTGCGTTTCTGGAGTGATTGGCTGCAGAATATAATTCCAGAGCAGTTTTCAGAAAATTTTCGCGTTCTTACATTTCTAACTCAAGGTTTACAAAATTGGTTAAATCAGCTAGTCAAAAACTTATTTTCCCTAGTGAGCAGCTCGCTAAGCATGATTTTAGGATTGCTACTGTTTTTAGCATTAACAATTATGCTTTTAGCCGATCCCCTACCCTACCGACAGGGTTTTATACTACTATTTCCTGCTTTCTATCGCCGGCGAGTTGATGAAATTCTCAGCGAATGTGCAACCTCTTTAACTGGTTGGATTAAAGGTACACTCCTGACGATGTTAATCATCGCTGTTTTGAGTTATATTGGATTACTAATTTTACAAGTGCCTTTACCACTAGTTAATGCTGTTTTAGCTGGATTATTAGAATTTATACCAAATATAGGACCAACCTTGAGTGTAATTCCACCAGCTGTGTTAGCGTTAAGTGATGTACCTTGGAAAGCAGCTGCTGTTGTAGCTTTATACTTTGGAATACAACAAGTAGAAAGCCTAGTTGTAGTTCCTTGGATCATGCAAAGTCAGGTATCTTTGCTACCAGCTGTTACCTTAACAGCAGTAGTAATTTTTGGCAGCTTTTTCGGATTTTTAGGTGTATTCCTTGCAATACCTTTAGTGATTGTACTGCAAATTTGGGTCAAAGAAGTCTTAATTAAGGACGTACTCAATAATTGGCACGAAAATAAACAAGACCGCGCTAAACATACAGCAGAGGTGGAAAATCACGCCCCCCACTCATCTGTTGAAAATATGCCTGCTGAGTGATATTTTCATCCTTTATAATTACATCAAAACCTTGTTAAAAGAGGGAAATTCCTCTGCAGTAAAGCGCCGTATCTAAAATAACACTGTAATTTAATTTTACCCTATCAAATAATTAAGTAGTAAGTAGCTCGACACACTCTCAAATAACTTCACTCCATTGCTAGTAGTAAGCGATTTATCAGTTCCATCACTAATATTTTAGGGTATTCTAGAATTGGTTGGTATTTAGTTGGTAGTGCCTGGGCTTGAAAACAGCAGTTTAGAAAAGTCTGCTGAATCTTCTGTATGCTGCCAATGCTAATTTTCTGGGATTACAGGTGCAGCAATTTAGGAAAGTAGAAGTTCAACTAGAACTTTTGCTTGAAAATTTTGCTAAAAATTCTCATCTTTTAATTATTGGGGTAAATCAAAGTACCTGAAATTCAGGTTTTGACATAGCAATTTCTATTGAACGCTGCAAAGATTAAAAAAAATTAAATTGCATTTTTTATCAAAAAAAAAGTGATATCTTGGATACAGAATTGAATTTGGCAATTTTTGGAAGTAGAGTTCATAACCTACTTAGAACGTTTAAAAGTAAAAACCGTTTCTAAAACAAGGGTTTTGGCGATGGAAGAAGAAGGTTTGAGTACAAAACGGTGGTAGCTGAAAAAATGCAAATTAATTTAAAAGGCTAGGAAAAAGGGAGTTTGATTTGAGTACAAAAACACTTGCCCCTTTGTCCATAAATACTTGTACTTCCACCTGAAAATACTCGTGCCCCTACCCAAAAAAATTTTTTCAACTCTTTTAATGCTTTGAAAAGCAGAGTTTCATAATTTGAGTACAAACTTAATAAATTTAATAAATCTTATCTTGGTGTAGACGTTTAAGTCTATTTTTCCGGGCTGATATAAAACGTATATCGCCAATCACTTGATGCGCCAATCAAAAGGAGCGATAAGTGAGTGGAGGGATGAGATAGCACCATGCCCCTGTGAAATCGAAGTCGCGGCTGCAAGCGTTGTCTTCCACCCACATCTTGTGCAGACGCACCAGTCCACGAAAACTTGGGTTTATAGCCTACCCCGAACCCTGGTGGGCAAGTATAGCGCTAAAAACAGACGCGACTTCTATTCCTTGCAGATCAAATAGTAGCATTTCCATCACCAACCCCTTGCGAAGCGAAATTCAATGACACCACCTTCTATAGGAGTTGTCAACTCCCCAGTTACGGAAATTAGACCTAAAGTAAAATCTAAAGGTTGCGGTCCATGCAGCAGTGGTTCCACCGTGGAAGTGGACGAAAAACTACAACAACGTATTGCCAAGCATCCTTGCTACAACGAAGAAGCTCATCATCATTATGCTCGGATGCACGTAGCAGTAGCTCCTGCCTGTAACATTCAATGTAACTATTGCAATCGCAAATATGACTGCGCAAACGAAAGTCGCCCAGGAGTAGTTAGCGAGTTGTTAACACCGGAACAAGCAGCACATAAAGTGCTGGTCATAGCAGGTAAAATTCCCCAAATTACAGTTTTGGGAATTGCAGGTCCTGGCGATCCGCTAGCGAATCCAGAAAAGACTTTTCGTACATTTGAGTTGATAGCAAAGAAAGCACCCGACATTAAACTTTGTCTGTCGACTAACGGTTTAATGCTTTCTGAATATATCGATCGCATTAAGCAACTAAACATCGATCATGTCACCATTACCATTAATATGGTTGACCCGGAAATCGGGACAATGATTTACCCTTGGGTTCACTATAAACGCAAGCGTTATAGAGGTATCGAGGGCGTAAAAATTCTGCACGAAAAGCAGATGGAAGGATTGCAGGCCCTGCGGGAGGCAGATATTCTGTGCAAAGTTAATTCAGTAATGATTCCCGGGATTAACGACGAACACCTCGTAGAGGTAAATAAGGTGATTCGTTCTCAAGGTGCATTCCTGCACAATATTATGCCGCTGATTTCTGCTCCGGAACACGGTACCTATTTTGGACTGAACGGTCAGCGGGGACCTACTCCGCAAGAGTTGAAGGCATTACAAGACAAGTGTGCTGGAAACATGAAGATGATGCGTCACTGTCGTCAGTGTCGTGCCGATGCGGTAGGGTTGTTAGGGGAAGATCGCAGTCAAGAGTTTACTAAAGATAAGTTCTTGGAAATGTCTCCAGAGTATGACTTGCAAAAGCGTCGAGAAATTCACGCTGGTATAGAAAAGTTTAGAGAAGAACTCAAGCTTGCCAAGGAAAAAATCACAATTCACAATACTGCTACTGATACAAAAATTCTAGTTGCGGTAGCAACCAAAGGTGGTGGGTTGGTTAACCAGCACTTTGGTCACGCGAAGGAATTCCAGATTTATGAAGTAGATGGAAAACAAGTACGTTTTGTCGGCCATCGCAAAATAGACCAATACTGTCAGGGTGGCTATGGAGAAAAAGCTGCTTTGGAAAATATTATTGCAGCGATCGCTGATTGCAAAGCAGTATTAGTTGCCAAGATTGGCGAAACTCCCAAGCAAAAATTGCACGCTATTGGTATCGAAACAGTCGAGGCTTATGATCCAATAGAAAAAGTTGCCTTGGAATATTACCAACAATACCTCCAGCAAACAGTGAGTTGCTAATAGTTATTAGTTAGTAGTTATTAGATAGTTGTTGGTAATTAATCAAATTTCCACTAACCACTATCCACTAACTACTATCCGCCAACCACTATTTAGCACTCATTACTCAATTTTCAATCCTCAATTTACTCTCTTTTGTGGAGGATAATCATGGTTTACAAAATAACCAACGAGTGCATTCGCTGCAATCTTTGTCAATCCGCGTGTCCTGTGGGTGCAATCAAAATAGTTGACAATCGTCCTTGGATTGACCCGGAAATTTGTAATAACTGCGTCAATAGCATCTATACTGTACCTCAGTGTAAAGCTAGCTGTCCAACATCGAATGGCTGTGTAAAAGTGACGAACGATTACTGGGAAAACTGGTTCAACACTTATAATCGTCTGATTGCGAAATTAACTAAAAAATCGGATTATTGGGATAATTGGTACAACTTCTATTCTCAAAAATTCTCCGAACAACTACAAAAGCATCAACAACAAATGGCATAAATTTAGAAACTGGTACTTTGGTAACCGCCCCAAGGAGGTTTTGGCAACATTAGAGAAGTTAAAGGGGTTGTCTAAATTATTCAAAGTACCAGAAAGGAAATAGCAGACACCTTTGCAGGTTCTTGACTCTTGTGAGAAAACATTAGAAGCGATGCAAAAAAATTGTATTTATTTGGACAATAACGCCACCACCAAAGTAGATCCGGAAGTTGTAGAGGCAATGCTACCGTTTTTGACGGATTATTATGGCAATCCCTCTAGCATGCACAGCTTTGGCGGACAAGTAAAGAAGGTAATCAATCAAGCAAGAGAACAGGTTGCTGCTCTCCTTGGTGCAGAGGAATCGGAAATTATCTTTACCAGTGGCGGTACAGAGGGGGATAATACTGCCATTCGAGCTGCTCTTTTAGCACAACCGCAAAAGCGACACATTATTACTACCCAAGTAGAACACCCGGCGGTGCTAAATTTGTGCAAACAGCTGGAAACTCAAGGCTACAGTGTTACTTATCTCTCGGTGAATCGCCAGGGACAATTGGATCTGGATGAATTAGAAGCTTCGCTGACTGGTAATACAGCTTTGGTGTCGGTTATGTATGCGAATAACGAAACCGGCGTGGTGTTTCCGATCGAGCAAATTGGAATGCGGGTCAAAAATGTTGGCGCTCTCTTCCATGTTGATGCAGTGCAAGCAGTTGGTAAGATTCCGATGAATATGAAGACCAGCACCGTTGACATGTTGACCGTGTCTGGTCATAAAATTCACGCACCCAAAGGTATTGGAGCGCTGTACGTGCGGCGCGGTGTGAGATTTCGTCCTATGCTGGTTGGTGGCGGACAGGAACGCGGACGCCGTTCGGGAACACCAAATGTACCAGGAATAGTCGGTTTGGGGAAAGCAGCAGAACTAGAATTGCTACATTTAGAACAAGCAACTGCAACAGAGGGAACCCCAAAAATTTGCGCAGCAAATTTTCGGGGACCCCGAACAGAAAAGAAACTGCGCGATCGCCTCGAACAAACCATCGTTGCAACCATTCCTGATTGTGAAATTAACGGTCATCCTACTGAAAGATTGCCCAATACTAGCAATATTGGTTTCAAATATATCGAAGGTGAAGCAATTCTCTACTTGCTCAACCAACACGGTATTTGTGCTTCCTCTGGCTCTGCTTGCAGTTCTGGTTCTTTAGAACCTTCTCACGTGTTGCGAGCGATGGGAGTTCCTTATACAAGCTTACACGGTTCAATTCGTTTTAGCCTTTCTCGCTACACAACGGATGCTGAAATTGATGCTGTGCTGGCGGTAATGCCGAGTATTGTAGAGCGTTTGCGTGTTCTTTCACCCTTTAAGAGCGATGGAGCCAGCTGGCTCGTCGAACAAGGGAACCCCAAAAATTTGCGCAGCAAATTTTCGGGGACCCCGAGCAGCAAGCATTAACTCATCGCTCTTCAACACCTTCGCCTTGCCTAGGCGAAAAAGCAATCAATCCAAAATTTCAAACCAATCAAAGGCTATGTGGGACTATACGGATAAGGTATTGGACTTGTTCTACAATCCCAAACATCAGGGAGTAATAGAAGATAAAGGTGAACCGGGAATTAAAGTTGCTGTTGGTGAGGTAGGTAGCATTGCTTGCGGAGACGCTTTGAGATTGTACTTGAAAGTAGAGGAAGATACAGAAAAAATCCTTGATGCTCGTTTTCAAACCTTTGGTTGTACCAGTGCGATCGCTTCTTCTGAGGCTTTGAGCGAACTTATTAAGGGTAAGACCTTAGATGAAGCTCTCAAAATTACAAATAAAGACATTGCCAATTATCTGGGCGGACTACCACAGGCGAAAATGCACTGCTCGGTAATGGGACAAGAGGCGCTACAGTCAGCTATTTATAATTACCGGGGTATTAAGGCAGAAGCTCACCACTCGGACGATGAAGGAACACTGGTTTGCACTTGCTTTGGTATTAGCGAATCAAAAATCCGCCGTGTGATTGTTGAAAATAATCTTACCACTGTTGAAGAAGTCACAAATTACATTAAAGCAGGTGGCGGATGCGGCTCGTGTCTGGCCAGTATCGAAGACATTATTGCATCTGTGCAAAAACAAGCTGTTACTTCTTTTATGCCATCCGGCGCGCTATGCGAAAAGAGGGAACCCCGAAAATTTGCTACGCAAATTTTTGGGGACCCCGAACAGGCTTTTTCTGATACCGACAAGCAAATATCTTTAAAGAAATTGACATCAGTGCAAAAAATTGCTTTGATTCAAAAAGTGCTGGATGAAGAAGTTAGACCCGTTTTGATTGCTGACGGGGGAGATGTAGACCTGTACGACGTAGAAGGTAATTTGGTAAAGGTAGTGCTGCAAGGTGCTTGCGGTTCCTGTTCTAGCAGCGCCGCCACGCTCAAAATTGCGATTGAATCAAGATTGCGCGATCGCGTCAGTCCTGATGTGGTAGTGGAAGCAGTATAACTGCTAACTAGCAAAAATTTACCAACAACGAATGTGGGAAATATGACAGTTATTTTTGCGGTAGGGCGATCGCCACCGTAACCACCGGCGACGTTCTATCTCGGGTCACGATTAGCTGAGGGAATCCCAAGCTGACTGTATTAACGCAAAGTTCTCGAACAAATCTCACCCACCAAACCAACTTATAGCAGGAGAAAAATCAATCATGACTGAGAATATCAGACAAATCGCATTCTACGGTAAGGGCGGTATCGGCAAATCTACCACCTCTCAAAATACCCTAGCTGCCATGGCAGAAATGGGTAAGCGCATCCTAATTGTAGGTTGCGACCCCAAAGCTGACTCTACCCGTTTAATGCTGCACAGCAAAGCTCAAACTACCGTACTGCACTTAGCCGCAGAGCGAGGCGCAGTAGAAGATCTGGAATTAGAAGAAGTGATGCTTACCGGTTACCGTGGTGTCAAGTGCGTGGAATCTGGTGGACCTGAACCAGGCGTGGGTTGCGCCGGTCGGGGTATCATCACTGCCATTAATTTCTTAGAAGAAAACGGCGCTTACCAAGACCTAGACTTTGTATCCTACGACGTATTGGGCGACGTTGTTTGCGGTGGTTTTGCCATGCCGATCCGTGAAGGAAAGGCACAAGAAATCTACATCGTTACCTCTGGTGAAATGATGGCAATGTACGCTGCTAACAACATTGCTCGCGGTATTCTGAAATACGCTCACTCCGGTGGTGTACGCTTAGGTGGTTTGATTTGTAACAGCCGTAAAGTTGACCGAGAAATCGAACTGATCGAAACTCTGGCCGAAAAACTAAACACTCAAATGATTCACTTCGTACCTCGTGACAACATCGTTCAACACGCAGAATTGCGTCGCATGACTGTTAACGAGTATGCACCTGATAGCAACCAAGCTAACGAATACCGCGCGCTAGCTAAGAAGATTATCAACAACACCAAACTCACCATTCCTACTCCCCTAGAAATGGATGAACTAGAAGCACTGCTAATCGAGTACGGCATCCTCGACGACGATTCCAAACACGCAGATATCATCGGTAAGCCTGCTGAAGCTACCAGCAAGTAAAAAAAAGACATAGCAGAGACATTAGAGATATGGGGATGCACCCACTCTCCCCATTTCCCCCTCCTTGTTGTGTATCCTCACTGCTTTTCGAGTCAGCTAAGATTAATTGAGCTAAAGACTATGACACCTCCTGAAAACAACAATCTTGTAGAAGAGCATAAAGAACTAATCAAAGAAGTTCTCCAAGCTTACCCTGAAAAATCTCGCAAGAAGCGGGAAAAACACCTCAACGTCTATGAAAAAGGTAAGTCTGATTGCGGCGTTAAGTCTAATATCAAATCTGTTCCCGGTGTAATGACCGCTCGCGGTTGCGCCTACGCAGGTTCTAAAGGTGTGGTTTGGGGTCCGATTAAGGACATGATCCACGTCAGTCACGGTCCTGTTGGTTGCGGTTATTGGTCTTGGTCTGGTCGTCGTAACTACTATGTTGGCGTAACTGGCGTTGACTCCTTCGGTACAATGCACTTCACCTCCGATTTCCAAGAACGAGATATTGTTTTCGGCGGTGACAAAAAACTTGCCAAACTTATTGACGAAATCGAGGAACTATTTCCTCTCAACCGCGGTATCAGCGTTCAGTCTGAATGTCCCATCGGTCTGATTGGGGATGATATTGAAGCCGTTGCCAAAAAAAGTGCTAAAAAAATTGGTAAACCGGTTGTACCTCTACGTTGTGAAGGTTTCCGAGGTGTTTCCCAGTCTCTCGGTCACCACATTGCTAACGATGCGATCCGCGACTGGATCTTTCCTCAATTTGATAAGGCTAAAAAGGAAAGTAAACTTGACTTCGAACCAGGCCCCTACGATGTAGCACTGATTGGTGACTATAATATCGGCGGCGATGCTTGGGCAAGTCGGATGCTATTAGAAGAAATTGGCTTGCGTGTTGTTGCTCAGTGGTCCGGTGATGGTACCCTAAACGAACTAATCCAAGGTCCAGCAGCTAAGTTAGTCCTCATCCACTGCTACCGCTCGATGAACTATATCTGTCGCAGCTTGGAAGAAGCTTACGGGATGCCTTGGATGGAATTTAATTTCTTCGGACCTACTAAGATTGCTGCATCCCTGCGGGAAATTGCTGCTCGCTTTGACTCCAAAATCCAAGAAAACGCCGAAAAGGTGATCGCTAAGTATACACCTATTATGAATGCGATCGTGGAGAAGTATCGTCCTCGCCTTGAAGGCAATACAGTTATGCTGTATGTAGGCGGTCTGCGTCCCCGTCACGTTGTTCCTGCTTTCGAAGACTTGGGTATCAAAGTTATCGGTACTGGTTATGAGTTCGCTCACAACGATGACTATAAACGCACAACCCACTACATTGACAACGCCACCATTATCTACGACGACGTTACCGCCTACGAATTTGAAGAGTTTGTCAAAGCTAAAAAACCTGATTTGATCGCCTCTGGAATAAAAGAGAAGTACGTATTCCAGAAGATGGGATTACCTTTTCGTCAAATGCACTCTTGGGATTACTCCGGTCCCTATCACGGTTACGATGGCTTTGCAGTTTTCGCTCGCGACATGGATTTGGCTCTTAACAGCCCCACTTGGAGCTTAATTGGTACTCCTTGGAAAAAATCTGCAGCGAAGGCTAATGCTGCCTAATGAGGTAACCCCAAAAATTTGCGCAGCAAATTTTCGGGGACCCCGATAGGGGGAACAGATGAACAGCCTGGGGTTTACACCCCAGCTACAAGGAAAAAATGGTGAATCCTGAATGCTGGATGGAAACTTTGGTTTCATTCATTATTCATAATTTATCATTCCTAACTTCCTCTTTTTGGATTCAACCCCTGGCTTATCATCAGTATCCCCTACTCACCTTTTACGATTCAGCAAGCAATTACAGAGATACACCAATGCCACAGAATCCTGAAAAAATCGTAGACCACTTACAGTTATTTCAACAACCAGAATACCAAGAACTATTCAAGAACAAGCACGAAAAATTTGAAGGTGCACACTCACCTCAAGAAGTTGAACGAGTAGCTGAATGGACAAAAAGCTGGGAGTACCGTGAAAAGAACTTTGCTCGTGAAGCTTTAACGGTTAACCCTGCTAAAGGTTGTCAGCCCTTAGGTGCTATCTTCGCTGCTGTTGGTTTTGAAGGCACCTTACCTTTTGTTCAAGGTTCTCAAGGTTGCGTTGCTTACTTTCGTACTCACCTTAGTCGCCACTACAAGGAGCCATTCTCAGCCGTGTCTTCTTCGATGACCGAAGATGCAGCTGTGTTCGGTGGTTTGAACAATATGATTGAAGGCTTGCAAGTTTCTCACCAACTCTACAAGCCCAAGATGATTGCTGTCTGCACCACTTGTATGGCTGAAGTTATCGGTGATGATTTGGGTGCTTTTATCACCAATGCCAAGAACGCTGGTTCCATTCCCCAGGACTTCCCCGTACCTTTTGCCCACACTCCCAGCTTTGTTGGCTCCCACATCACCGGTTACGATAACATGATGAAGGGTATTCTATCTTACCTAACTGAAGGTAAGAAAAAAGATACTACTAACGGCAAGATCAACTTTATCCCCGGCTTTGATACCTACACGGGCAACAACCGTGAATTAAAGCGTATCCTGGGTTTAATGGGTATCGACTATACAATCTTAGCAGATAACAGTGACTACCTGGATTCTCCTAATACTGGTGAGTATAATATGTATCCAGGTGGCACTAAGCTGGAAGATGCAGCTGATTCTTGCAATGCAGAAGCTACCGTTGCTCTACAGCGCTATTCCACCCCGAAAACACGTGAATATATCGAAACTAAATGGAAACAGCAGGTCAAGGTCTTGCGTCCCTTTGGCGTAAAGGGAACGGATGAGTTCCTGATGACCCTGTCTGAAATGACTGGGAAGCCGATTCCCCAAGAATTGGAAGATGAGCGCGGTCGTTTGGTTGATGCCATGACCGACTCCTACGCGTGGATTCATGGCAAGAAGTTTGCTATTTACGGCGATCCAGATTTAATCTACAGTGTCACTAGCTTCTTGTTAGAATTGGGTGCTGAACCTGTACATATTCTCTGCAATAACGGTGACGAAGAATTCAAGCAAGAAATGGAACAATTACTCAGCACCAGTCCCTTCGCTCGAGAAGCAACTGTCTGGATTGGTAAAGATTTGTGGCATTTACGCAGCTTACTTTTTACTGAACCTGTAGACTTTTTCGTCGGTAATTCCTACGGTAAGTACTTGTGGCGCGATACTAAGATTCCTATGGTGCGCATTGGCTATCCCTTGTTTGATCGCCATCACCTGCACCGCTATCCTACGCTTGGCTATCAAGGCGGTCTCAATTTGCTCAACTGGATTGTTAACACCATCCTTGATGAGTTGGATCGTAGCAGCAACATTGCAGGTAAAACCGATATCTCCTTTGACTTAATTCGTTAATAAATCCCATCAACTTGCAGCGTGCCGAGTAGAAAGGACTGGGGACTGGGAAAAGCAAGGGTATTTACGTTAAGTTCTATTTTTACCAATGCCCAATCCCCTCTACCCAATCCCCAATTCCTTCTTTTTTGGAAATTGTTGTCCAAATTGTTAAAGATGGCTTCTGTAAATCATACTTCCGACTACCCTAATTTTCATCCAGCAACCTATCAAAAATCTGGTGGTTTTGATATTTTCTATCCTTTGCGCAAATTTGTGGACAGCATTCAGGTCAAAAACCGCGGTTTTGCTCATTTAATTTGCCAGCTAATTCCCTGTTGTTGTCCCTTTGAGAGGAATATCCAACTGTTTGGTCATACACTTCATATCCCGGCGCTGTGCAAATTTAATCCTTTGTATGACAATTTTGTAGCATTGCGTTTTCGTGCCTTATCTTACTTGAGCGATGAATGTGGAGAAGATGTCACGAAATACATTTGTTAGTCGTTACATATTACTCATTATTTCGTACTGAATATCGATTACTAATTAGTTAATAGTTAGTTTCAGTAAGTATTCTGCAATCAACTTCAAGTTACTGAATTCCTTCTACCTGCTGCTTGAAGCTTTTTTCTCACCAACAACTTTCAGGAGCGCGCGAGGAAACAGATGATAATCACCCAAGGTAAAATTAACGACCTGCTTTTTGAGCCGGGATGCGAACACAATCATCACACGCATAAAGATAAAAAAAATAAGGTTTGTAAACAACAAGCTCAACCTGGAGCTGCTCAGGGAGGTTGTTCTTTTGACGGTGCGATGATTGCTTTGGTACCAATTACCGATGCTGCTCATTTAGTCCACGGACCGATAGCCTGTGCTGGAAATTCTTGGGGTAGTCGCGGTAGTCTTTCTTCGGGACCTCAACTTTACAAACTTGGTTTTACCACGGATCTGGGCGAAAATGACGTTATTTTTGGTGGGGAAAAAAAGCTTTACAAAGCCATTTTGGATATCCACCAACGCTATCAACCTGCGGCAATATTTGTTTATTCTACCTGTGTGACTGCATTAATTGGTGAAGACATGGATGCAGTCTGCAAAGCAGCTGCTAAGAAAATTAACATTCCCGTGATTCCAGTACATTCCCCGGGATTTGTAGGTAGTAAAAATCTTGGTAACCGCATTGCTGGTGAAGTGTTGTTAGAACATGTTGTCGGTACTGCTGAACCCGAATACACCACGCCTTATGATATCAACTTGATTGGTGAGTACAACATTGCTGGTGAAATGTGGAATGTACTGCCATTGTTTCAGAAATTAGGCATTCGTGTTTTGGCAAAAATAACAGGTGATTCTCGCTACCAAGAAATTTGTTACGCCCACAGAGCCAAGCTCAACGTTATGATTTGCTCCAAGGCCTTGATTAACGTGGCGAGAAAGATGAAGGAGCGCTACGGTATTCCTTACATAGAAGAATCTTTTTATGGTGTGGAGGACATGAACCGCTGTTTGCGGAACATTGCTGCTCATCTGGGCGATCCCAAGCTGCAGGAACGCACGGAAAAGTTGATTGCCCAACAAACTGCTGTGCTGAACGAAAAACTAGCTTTTTATCGCGATCGCCTTCAAGGAAAGCGCGTTGTTCTTTATACCGGAGGTGTGAAGAGTTGGTCAATTATTTCTGCAGCGAAAGACTTGGGAATGGAAGTTGTTGCTACTAGTACTAAAAAAAGTACGGAAGAAGATAAAGCCCGCATTAGAGAGTTACTCGGTCGAGATGGCATAACGTTGGAAAAGGGCAATCCCCAGGAAATACTACAGGTGATTCATCAAACAAAAGCTGACATGTTAATTGCTGGTGGTCGCAATCAATACACTGCTCTCAAAGCTCGGATTCCCTTTTTAGACATTAATCAAGAACGCCATCATGCTTATGCAGGTTATGTTGGGATGATAGAAATGGCACGTGAGTTAGATGAAGCACTTTACAGTCCCGTGTGGGCGCAAGTGCGCAAAGGTGCACCTTGGGATGAGGATGGGGAGACGCTGGGACACAAAGATCGGGAGAATCTTTCCAGTTCTTTTTATCCTCGCATTTCCGCATCGCCCGAAATTCGCCTTCCACTTTCTGCATCTTTTGAGGAGGAAGTTTGATGGCGACAGTAGTTGTTCCCAACAAAGCAGTTGCAGTTAATCCCCTCAAGCAGAGCCAGACTTTAGGTGCAGCTCTTGCGTTTTTGGGACTGAAAGGAATGATGCCTTTACTCCACGGTTCCCAAGGCTGTACTGCTTTCGCTAAAGTGATATTGGTGCGGCATTTTCGAGAGGCGATTCCTCTTTCTACAACGGCAATGACAGAAGTCACCACAATTTTGGGTGGTGAGGAGAATGTTGAACAGGCAATCCTAACTCTGGTGAAAAAGTCACAGCCAGAAATTATTGGTTTGTGCACGACTGGGTTGACGGAAACCAGAGGGGATGATATGGAGGGTATTCTCAGGGATTTTCGCAAGCGTCATCCAGAGTTGGATGAACTACCAATTATCTTGGTTTCCTCTCCAGATTTTAAGGGTGCATTGCAAGACGGTTTTGCTGCTGCAGTGGAAAGCACGGTGAAAGAGCTTCCTTTCCCAGGCGAGAAAAAGGCGCAGCAGATTACGATTTTGGCCAGTTCTGCTTTAACGCCGGGGGACGTACAACAGCTAAAAGAGATTGTCACCGCTTTTGGGTTGACACCGATTGTTGTACCTGACCTTTCTGCTTCCTTGGACGGTCACTTAGATGATTCCTACAGTCCGATTACAGGTGGTGGTACTACTTTGGTACAGCTGCGCAAGCTTGGGAGTTCCGCTTTTACCTTGGCGTTGGGTGAAAGTATGCGCGGCGCGGCGAAAATTTTGCAGCAGCGTTTTGGAACGCCTTTTGAGGTATTTACAGAATTGACGGGACTAGAACCAACAGACCGGTTGTTGCAATTTTTGATGGAGTTAAGCGGTACCAGCGTACCAGAGCAATATCGCCGTCAGCGTCGTCAGTTACAAGATGCCATGCTGGACACTCATTTTTATTTTGGTCGCAAACAGGTGTCTTTGGCATTGGAACCAGATTTGTTGTGGTCGACAGTTTGTTTGCTGCAATCTATGGGGGCGCAAATACAAGCAGCTGTGACGACGACGCGATCGCCTTTATTAGAGAAACTTCCTCTTGACAAAGTTGTGATCGGCGATCTTGAAGATTTTGAGCAACTAGCAGCAGGTTCGGACTTGTTAATTGGCAATTCTCACGTTGCAGCGATCGCTTCTAAACTCGGTATTCCTCTTTATCGTCAGGGAATTCCTATTTTCGATCGTTTGGGTAACGGTCAATTTACCAAAGTGGGTTACAAAGGCACAATGCAGATGTTATTTGATATTGGAAATCTCTTTTTAGAAGCAGAGGAAGTAAAAGCCAGAGATAGGAATATTCATCTTGATTGGTAATAGCAAAGTTCCCAGTTCCTAGCCGTTTGCTAATAGTTTTTCATTCTTAACCACTAGCAGTCTGCAGCTTCAAATTACTAGTATGACAATGAAAATTGCCTTCTCGACTAATGACCGAGTTCACATTAATGCTCACTTTGGTTGGGCTAAAATTATTGATGTTTATGAAGTCTCACAAGAGGGATATAAATTTCTAGAAACTCTTAGATTTGATGGCAATCTCCAGGAAGATGGAAATGAAGATAAACTAATCCCAAAACTTGAGGCGCTTGCTGATTGTACGATTGTCTATGTATCAGCAATTGGTGGAAATGCTGCTGCTAGATTAATTAAAAAAGGTATTACACCCATTAAAGTACGAACTGAACAAGAGCAAATCACAGATATTTTAGAAAATTTAGTCCTAACTTTGAAGGGGAGTCCTCCGCCTTGGTTGCGTAAAGCTCTCCAGCAAAAATCTTGCAGTTGGGAAGAGGAATTAGACGAGGAAGCAACAGTATGAGTACGACTGATAGCATTAATGGAACAGCTAACACTGAGGTTTTTCAATCGCCTTTTTTGAAAGCGATCGTACAGCAAATCCGCGGTCAAGATACTTACGGAGTTTATCGCAATTGGTCAGATGAGTTGATACTAAAACCTTTTGTCGTCACCAAACAAAAGAAACGCGAAATTTCCCTTGAAGGTGAAGTCAATCCAATTACCGTAGCAAGAATTGTAGCATTTTACCGCGCTGTAGCATCCCGAATCGAGCAAGAGACAGGTCTTTTATCACAAGTAGTTGTTGACTTAAGCCATGAAGGTTTTGGTTGGGCATTAGTTTTTTCCGGTCGTCTTTTATTAGTAGTCAAAACCTTGCGAGATGCTCACCGTTTTGGGTTTGAATCGCTAGAAAATATGGCAGAAGAAGGTGAAAAATTAGTACAAAAAGGTGTCGAATTAGCTCAGAAATTTCCCGAAGTAGGCAGACTGTAAAAGTACTAATTTTGCTTTTAAGTTTACTCGGTTAAATTATGAATGAATCGAAAGAAAAGACAGTAGCAGAATTAAAATCTCAAATCAAACGACTCAACAGCAAGGCAGGTCAAATGAAAATGGATCTGCATGATTTAGCAGAGGGATTGCCAAAAGATTATGAGAAACTGATGGAAGTTGCTGCCAAGACGTATGAAATATATCATCAACTCGAGCAATTAAAGCAACAGTTGAAACAATTGGAGTGTCATGTATGAACGAAGATTGGTCTAAGTTTCAAAAGCTCAAAGAAGCGGAGGAATATTTTGATTTTTTTCAGATACCTTATGACCAAAAAGTTATCAATGTTAACCGTTTACACATTCTCAAAAAATTCTCACAATACATACAAGAAATTGAGCACAATTATACTGACCTAAGTCCCAAAGACAAGTTAACTAAATATTGTGAGGCGCTGCAAAAGGCTTATCAGGTTTTTCTCGAATCTACGCCCTATGAACAAAAGTTGTTCAAAGTATTTAACCAGAAGCCTAAAAATGTAATTACGCTGACAGAAATCACTTCTGATTAGGAGGTAAAAAGTGATAGACCTAACGCCTACCGAGTTAGAACGTTACCGTCGCCAAATTACGCTTCCTAATTTTGGTGAGGTGGCACAAAAGCGCTTAAAGTCAGCGAGTGTTCTAGTGACAGGTGTTGGAGGATTAGGCGGTACAGCAGCGCTCTACCTGGCGGTAGCGGGCGTTGGGCGGCTGATCCTTGTCCGGGGCGGTAACCTCCGACTTGATGATATGAATCGTCAGATTTTGATGACTAACGATTGGATTGGTAAACCAAGGGTCTTCAAAGCTAAAGAAACTCTCCAGGCTATCAACCCCGATGTCATGGTAGAAGCAGTTCATGAATACATTACTCCCGAGAATGTGGATGCTTTGGTGCAATCGGTAGATATGGCTTTGGACTGCGCCCATAATTTTACAGAGCGCGATTTGTTGAACGAAGCTTGCGTGCGCTGGCGCAAACCAATGGTGGAAGCAGCGATGGATGGAATGGAGGCTTATTTGACCACAATCATCCCTGGCGTGACTCCCTGTTTGTCTTGCTTGTTTCCAGAAAAGCCAGATTGGGATAAACGTGGGTTTTCAGTGTTGGGTGCTGTATCTGGAACTGTTGCTTGTCTGACGGCGCTGGAAGCAATCAAGCTAATCACTGGGTTTGGTCAACCTTTGCTGTCGCAGTTATTGACAATAGATTTGACTAGGATGGAATTTGCTAAGCGCCATTCTTACCGCGATCGCTCTTGTCCGGTTTGCGGTAATAATGCTCCTTGGAGATACCTGCAATCAAAATCTACAGTCATTAGTCACTAGTTAATGGTTAATTGCTGATAGTTAGAAAAATTAATTATTAACAATTAGCCATCTCTCCGAGAAGCCGCGCTACGCGCGTCTACAACAAATTTTGCAAACTTAGGAGGTACGATGACTGTTACTTTAACAGAAAAAGCAGAATTTCGTTTGCGAGCATTCTTGACAAGTTCTGCTAGTGATGCTGGTGATGCAACTAAAGGTATTCGTATCTCTGTTAAAGATGGCGGTTGCAGCGGTTATGAATATGCAATGGATGTCACCAGTAAACCTAAACCAGATGATTTGGTTATCCAACAAGGTAAAGTAACCATTTATGTTGATGCTGAAAGTGCACCGTTGCTAGAAGGAATTGTCATTGATTTTATTGATGGCGTGATGGAAAGCGGCTTTAAGTTTACTAACCCCAATGCAACTGAAACCTGCAGTTGTGGTAAGTCATTCAAGACAATTGACTGTTCTTTTAGGGGTGTACCTTGTAAGTAGTAAGAAATGGTTAATAGCCGATGGCAACAAACAATTAACAACCTGATTGAGGAGAACACAAACATGGCAACTTACCAAGTAAGATTAATTAACAAAAAAGAAAACCTTGATGCTACTATTGAAGTCGACGAAGACACAACCATCCTAGACGCAGCTGAAGAAAATGGAATTGAATTACCATTTTCTTGTCACTCTGGTTCTTGCTCGAGCTGTGTTGGTAAAGTAGTTGAAGGTGAAATTGACCAATCTGAACAAATCTTCCTTGATGAAGAGCAAGTTGCTAAAGGCTTTGCATTACTTTGTGTTACCTATCCTCGTTCTAATTGTACAATTAAAACCCATCAAGAACCTTATCTTGTTTAAAGTTTTCAGTTTTTTTCTTTTCTAGCTAATCTCTCATCTGGAAGTTATAGCTTTGACGCAGCTATGACTTCTTATTTATTGATTTTAGAGTCTACTAAGCATGAGAAAAAGTTTGGACATTTAAGTTTTAAAAACTAACATTTGGCAAACTTATAGTAAAGGCTTTAGCTTGGAAAACTTATGTCTTCAAATATTAAAATAAACAAATAAAAATTTATTTAAACTGCCTCAATTTGTCATAAAAATATAAAAAATCTTTTATTTTGGGGACTTTATTCTATTCTAAGTAGTAACTAATTTAGCAAATAGGTTCATCAAAAATATGCTAATTACACTAAACATACTAGCTGGAAAATCAAGAAATATTTGACACTGATTTTTGCCTATTTGTCCTCTACCTTTTAATTATTATGATAGGGAATACCGCTGCACGCCATCATCAGAACTTTTTACAAGTCATCCAGAGTTATTATCAGCTTACAAAGCCTCGAATTATTCCCTTATTATTAATGACGACAACTGCTAGCATGTCTATTGCATCTCGGGGAAAGTTGGACTTTGCATTGCTACTGTGGACTTTAGTTGGTGGTACTTTTGCTGCTGCTAGTGCGCAGACGTTCAATTGCGTATACGATCGCGACATTGATGGTGAAATGGAACGCACGCGTCATCGTCCTTTACCTTCCGGTCGGGTTAAACCTGCTCATGCTTTAATATTTGCGATCGCCTTGGCTTGTATTTCTTTCACATTGCTTGCAATTTTTGTGAATTTACTCAGCGCTGTCTTAGCAATGTCTGGTATTTGGTTTTATGTAGGCGTTTATACTCATTTACTCAAACGCCATACGTCTGTCAATATTGTAATTGGTGGGGCGGCAGGAGCCATTCCCATGCTAGTTGGTTGGGCTGGAGTTACTGGTACTGTTAGCTGGACAGCGTGGCTGTTATTTACGATCGTTTTTTTGTGGACTCCTCCCCATTTTTGGGCATTGGCATTAATGATCGGGGAGGATTATGCTAAAGTTGGCGTACCGATGCTACCGGTAGTTGCTGATAGTATTACCGCCGCTCGTCAAATTTGGGTATATAGTTTATTACTTATCCCTTCTACATTTTTATTGTTACAGCCGTCCAATGGTATGGGCGTGATTTATGGCTGTAGCGCCTTTGTACTCGGGGCTATTTTTCTTCACAAAGCTTGGACGCTTTTGCAAAATCCAGAGGATAAAAAATCAGCGCGAGCGCTGTTTTTATTTTCAATTCTTTACATGATGTTACTGTGTGTGGTGATGGTGGTTGATAGTTTTCCTATTACCCATAAACTTGTTCGGGTAAATTGTAAGTTTTTTGGTTAGCAGATAGTGGCTGCATCGATTTTTTATTACCACCAACTACTAACCACCTACTCTTTTTTTAATCAACGGCAACCATGACATCTGTAGCTTTAATTACAGCATAGGCTTGTTTTCCTTCCGAAAGCTGGAGGGCCTCTGCTGAAGCTTTTGTGATAATTGAAGTTATTTCTACTCCTGGTGCTAATTCTAAAGTTACTTCTGTGTTAACGGAACCTACTACTATTTTTTTAACAGTTGCTTTAAGAGTGTTACGAGCACTGACTTTCATGACCTGATATTGTTTGATTATTTTAGCAGTGTTTATATTACCACACTCCTGTTCGCTATAAGTGAGTTTACCTGTATTTTTTTAGACTATGTTTATAATTACTCCTATCTTTTTAAGACTTTAACTTACAAATCAACATATTTTGATATGTGTAACAGCAGTAGATTTGTGCTCAAAGAGTGCTGTGAAGCAAGAATATTAGTGTAGAAATTATGAATCTCCAATTTTTCGTTGGCGAAATAAACCTGTCATCGTAATTCCAGTAATCAACAGTCCTAGTAATCCCAAACCATTGAAAAGAGGATAAATTGCTTCCAAGTGAAAAATTTCGAGAGTATGAATACTGAGGAACAAACCAGCCAAGTCGGCTTGTTTTAACCATTCATTGGCAATGGTGTAGCCTATACCTGTGATAGCAGAAAGAAATAAGGGTAGACATAAAGCGATCGCAATTTGACGATGGTATCGCCGAAAAGTACGGCTCATAAGATTATTTCCTCCATATCATTATCTGTTCGTAAAGAGTTTTATATCCTGCACGCTACCAATGGTAAACTGAGGGACCAAATAAATGATATTTGCAGAGGTTGGATAAGAGATTTACCAATTTTTTGTAACTTCAATATTTTTGCAAAATGCAGAACAACGCTTTTGGTGGGGGGTCTAAAGTACCCTGGTAGGCTGTTTCTTCAATAGATATAACTTGGAAGCGATCGCCAAAAACCTCTCTAATTTGTTCTGGTGTAAATCGATAGGGACCTCCTTCCCTTGTTTCCAAGTGACTAAAACATTTGAGAAACAGATAACCTTGAGTCACTATGAGACCATGTACGGTGTCTACATAAGTTTGTCTGCGTTCGGGGGGTAAAACATGGAAACAGCCACGGTCGAAAACAAAATCAAATTTTCCCTCAATGCGGGTATCTAGGATATCATCGGTTTGAAAAAAAATATTTAAACCTTTTGCTTGTGCTTGATTTTTAGCTTTAGCGATCGCAGTTTCAGAAATATCAGTAGCAGTTACTCGAAAACCTCTTTGGGCTAAAGCAATAGCCTGTGTACCTGGACCGGTGCCAATATCCAATATCGTTCCCCTTTCCAGCTTCAACTTCTTTAAAGCTTGCTCGAGATCTGTATCGAGAATTGGATTGTACCACGGCATCGATTCTACTTGCTGTTGTTGATACAATTTTTCCCAGTCGGGAAGGTCGGGAAATTGGCGTTGTAGTTCGTTCACAAGTCTTTAGTAAGTAGGATTATTTATTTGCAGGCCAGATATTATCAACACGCTGCTCGAGTCCTCGCAGTTGTTCGTTTAACTTTTTTTGACGTTCAATCAAAACTTGAAAGTCTACTTTTGTTGCTAAGTTCCGTCGACGAGCGCCAAGCAGTTTATTTACTTGATTTAAGCAAGCATTCATTCCGGCTGCAAATTCGTAGCGGCTAACTGGACGGGAACCGCGATATGTTCTATCAGAATATCCAGATAGACAAGAAGTTGTAGAAGTATTAGCACGCTCGTTGTTAGGGGTTTGTGACCAAGTGGCTGCTGGGTAGAAAATAATAGTCGTTGCTGCTAAGGTAGTTGCTAGTGCAGCTGGGGTAATGGTAGACATTATTAAAAAGGTTATATGTAATTTATTTTTACCTTAGCTTAGACCAGAGGTAATCGAAGATAAATCTACGTTCTTTTTTTTTAGGAACTGCAGTCATAGGTATTTTCCACCATAGCTGTTTGTGGCGGCAGTGTTTTTACTCGGGTATTTTCTGAAATTAGACATAACAAGCAAGCTACAGAGCTGGTAAGGGAAGATTCTACCTTACTTTTTCTTTTTTGCAGGAGCAGTAGCGAACAGCTAGCTGATTTGATTGTGCTGTTGGGTGTACGATCTCATAGATAATAGAAGAAACGCTTCACAATTCTTAAAATTTATTTCAGACAATGGCCAGAGATTTACGAGGATTTATCAAACTGTTGGAAGAAAAGGGACAATTGCGAAGAATCACAGCAGTTGTCGATCCAGATTTAGAAATTGCAGAAATTTCCAACCGCATGCTGCAAAGAGGTGGTCCGGCGTTATTGTTCGAAAATGTCAAAGGTTCATCTATACCTGTAGCGATCAATTTAATGGGGACGGTGGAGAGAATTTGCTGGGCGATGAATATGCAGCATCCCCAGGAGTTGGAGGAGCTGGGAAAGAAGTTGGCGATGCTGCAACAACCAAAACCACCAAAGAAAATTTCCCAGGTCATAGATTTTGGAAAAGTACTGTTTGACGTGCTCAAAGCCAAACCAGGACGCAGTTTTTTCCCTGCTTGTCAGCAAGTAGTGATTTCAGGTGAAGAATTGGATTTGAACAAGTTACCCTTGATACGTCCTTATCCTGGAGATGCTGGCAAGATCATCACTTTAGGCTTAGTCATTACAAAGGATTGTGAAACTGGAATACCTAATGTGGGGGTGTATCGTTTGCAATTACAATCCCGAAATACAATGACCGTTCATTGGTTATCGGTAAGGGGTGGAGCAAGGCATTTACGCAAAGCAGCTGAACGCGGGAAAAATTTAGAAGTAGCGATCGCACTCGGTGTGGACCCTCTGATAATTATGGCAGCAGCAACACCGATTCCGGTAGATTTATCAGAATGGCTATTTGCAGGATTGTACGGTGGTTCTGGCGTGCAGTTAACCAAGTGCAAAACGGTAGATTTAGAAGTTCCCGCAGATTCGGAAATTATTTTGGAAGGAACGATTACTCCGAAAGAAGTCTTACCAGACGGACCTTTTGGCGACCACATGGGTTATTACGGCAATGTGGAAGATTCACCCTTAATTCGCTTTCATTGCATGACACATCGCAAAGACCCGATTTATTTAACCACATTTAGCGGGCGTCCACCAAAAGAAGAAGCAATGATAGCGATCGCTCTCAACCGCATCTACACTCCTATTTTGCGGCAACAAGTTTCAGAAATAGTCGATTTTTTCTTGCCAATGGAGGCTTTGAGCTACAAAGTGGCAATTATATCTATAGATAAAGCTTATCCCGGGCAAGCGCGACGAGCAGCTTTGGCATTCTGGAGTGCACTACCGCAGTTTACCTACACCAAATTTGTCATTGTGGTGGATAAAGACATTAATATCAGAGATCCGCGTCAGGTGGTCTGGGCAATTAGTTCTAAAGTCGATCCGGTACGGGATGTTTTTATTTTACCGAACACCCCCTTTGACAGTTTAGATTTTGCTAGCGAAAAGATTGGTTTGGGTGGACGTATGGGAATCGATGCAACTACTAAGATTCCACCAGAAATCGAACACCAATGGGGTGCACCTTTAGAATCTGACCCGCAAGTTGCGGCGATCGTAGATCGAAGATGGGTTGAGTACGGTTTGGGAGATCTGCAATTCAAACAAGTCGATCCGAATTTATTTGGCTACGACATCCACTAAAAAATATACCAGCATTATTGCTGGTTTTAAAAATACAATAGGAAAGCATCTTTGGTACTGCGGTATAAAAAGTGATTATATTTACTTAAATAATTAGCGATCGCCTCTTTGTCAAAAAAATTAGGAAGAATGAAGGCAATGTTTTTTATTTGTAAATAAAAATAAAATAAATACCACCTAATCTTAATTTATAATTAATCTTTATAATTTACCTTTGAGGAGTTGTCATGTACAGCTAATCCGTATTTTTAGACAAAAATGAATTATTCAAATATGAAATATTTCATCAATTTCAAATTTTTACTGCCTGATTCTATGTTTTCAATTTTACATCTTCAGCATTCGTAATTTTTGACGCTGTTAAAAATTTTTACTTGCAATACTTGATTTCCCGAGCATGACTTGGAGGTATATCAGAGGTATTCTGCCATGTTTGTGTAATTGGTGTCTGTTTAATCGGGTATGATGACTTTGTTAGCTCTGTACAAATACTTGGCTGTGGATTTGAAATTGTTGTGTGAAAAGCTACTTATTTGCCAGCAATTAACAGCCAGGTGTGATACATGCATATCACAATCAAATAGGAATCAAATCAAAAAATCAATGAAGTCTTCATGAAAATCTTGTTAAGACAATTGTTCAAAACACCATATTTCTGTAGTAAGCTGTTAAGGTTAAGTAACTGTAAATAGATTACAAGCATAAGTTGTCAATATACGAATACATTTAGGCTATGGGTAATCACAGTGTTGCAACTTTTCAATGGAGTGAAACTCCTGTAGATTTGCGTGCCCCTACATCTGTAAAATTACGGAAAGGCTCGTGGTGGCTGCGATTAATAACCTTAGTGATTGCAGACTATTCTCTTCTCTTGCTTGCATGGAAATTAGCTGAGTTTTATACTTCTAATCACTATTTTTATTTTTTCAGGTACGGAGAAAGCAATAATTTGCAACATATACTTGCAGCTATTTCGATGCAAGTAGGATCCCTAGCTCTCCAAGGTAACTATAGATCAGGTAAAAAACGTTACGACTATTTGAATATAGCTAAATCTCTCACGTTTGCTCATGGCTTAATATTATTCGTTTGCTTTTTATACAAACCAATTATAGAAATTACACGGTCAATACTGATATCCTCCTGGTTATTAAGTATATTGAATGTTTGTGTTGGCAGGTTTCTAGTTAACATCATTCTTGAATATTTACGCCAGCAAAAGCTATTTGGTTGTTCCTATGCTTTTGTAATTTATGACACTGAGGATAAGGAAAAAGCTATTAGTTCAATTCAGAAAGAAAAACGTTATATAATCCGCGGGACTGCACCGGCGAAATGTTTGGACAGAAGTGATCGCCAGCAAACTTTAGAAAGACTCAGTCAATTAAATGTGACAGAAGTTTTTATTTCATGGGATGCCATCAAAAACAGAATGTTTGTATGCTGGCTGTTCCAAGCTTATGGAATCAGTGTCCATCTTTTTTCAATGCAGGCCAAACCTATTTATAGAACAGTCGAGTTTACAAACATAGGAGGTATGAATTACTTAACTCTTTCCTGTCCTATATTGCCGGGAACAGACTTTCTCATCAAGCGGACTATGGATTTATTGGGGGCGACATTATTTTTGACATTTTCATTTCCTATCTATATAGCGATCGCTATTGTCATAAAACTCGACTCTCCAGGTCCAGTATTCTTTAAACAAACTCGTATAGGCTTGCACGGAAAACCATTTCAATTGTGGAAATTCCGAACCATGAGAGCTGATGCTGAAAAGTTACAAAAAGAACTAGAAACTTTAAACGAAACAAAAGATGGTATTCTCTTCAAAATCAAGGACGATCCTCGCATTACCCGTGTTGGCAAATTTCTACGTCGCTACAGCTTAGATGAATTACCACAACTTTTTAACGTACTGCGCGGAGAAATGAGTCTCGTCGGTCCTCGTCCTCTACCAGTCAGAGATGTAGATAAATTCTCTGAACACCATTTTATTCGCCATGAAGTATTACCTGGTATCACTGGACTTTGGCAAGTTTCGGGTCGTTCCAATATCACTGATTTTGAACAAGTAATTAGTTTGGATCTTACTTACATTGAAAATTGGTCTCTGAAACTAGATATAGAAATTTTATTGAAGACATTTATGGTCATACTGCAAAAACAAGGTGCATATTAAAACCAATGTATATTCTTCTTTTCGTTTACCTATTTCCTAAAAAAATAGATTCAAACAAAAAAGTTAATTATGGAACCCAGAGGAATTGAACTGATAAATCGATACAAACGTAACTATGGTATTCCTGCTCAAGCAGAAATCACGGAAGAAATGATACTTGCTCATTGGAAATTAGAGAAAAAATTGACAAAAGAACTCTTAGAATCTCAGTCCGAAAACCGATGGGAAGTATTTGAAAAAGCTTACACAACCCTTTACAGCAAATTACAATGGCTGAACTTGCTTTCTGAAGAAACAACTCCACCCGAAAAAAAATACGCAAATTGGCTGGAAGCAATAGGTTCTCCGCCCCAAAAAATTTATGAAGTTGGCTCCGGACAAGGGAAAATGATTGCTTATTTAGCTAAATGCGGATTTGAGTGTAAAGCTACAGAAATTACAAAGGAAAGAGGACAAAAACATATAATTGATTCCCCAGAAAATTTATCTTGGGGTAACTCTGACGGTGTACATTTAGACCAATTTGAGCCAAATGAATTTTATGATTTAGTTGTATCTAATCAAGTTATCGAACACTTACACCCTGACGATTTAATTGTTCATTTTCAAAGTGCTTATAACATTCTTAATCAGAAGGGTAGATACATTTTCACTACTCCTCACAGTTACACAGGACCTCACGATATATCCCTAGTTTTTAAATCCGATTATCCTCAAGGTATGCATCTGAAAGAATATACGTGTAAAGAATTATATGATGCTTTAAAAATAGCCGGATATAAGGATATTTATTTTATCGTTCCAGCTAGTGTAAAAAAATTGTTATCAAATTTAGGAATTAAAAAAGAAGGACAACTAAAACAACTTGGCATTTTCTACTTGAATATGATGTTTATAGTAGAAAAATTTTTATCTTTGATTCCTAGTCAGAAAATACGTCGTGTTTTTGGTAAATCTCTGAAAAAACTATATTTATTTGCAGACAATATTTTTTTAATTGCTCAAAAATAAAATATAGTTTCAACCAGAATATAATCACACTTACTATGATTTTCAGATAATGATACCAAAAAAACTGCTAACAAATTCCCTTTCATTGTTAGTAACTCGACTCGGGCAAAGTATTACAACTTTCGTTCTATCTATAACTATAGCTCGTACTCTAGGAGCGCACGCATTAGGACAATATCTACTGGCATTCAGCTATTACTATGTTTTTATGGTAATTGTTTCCCAAGGTTTAAAAACCTTATTTACACGAGAGCTTGCTCGCAATTTAAAAGAAATTCATGTTTATTTAGTAAGTGGTATTTTTTTACAGTTGCTTTTAAGCATTGTTGGTTACGTAGCAATGGTTGTGTTGGTGTTTTTACTTCCCTATAACTCCAGCACTTCAATTATCTGCTACATCATGGGTTTAGCAATTATTCCGTTTTCTCTCTCCAATATTACGGAAGCAAGTTTCCAAGCTCAAGAAAGAATGAATCTGATTACTGTCTCTACAGTACCAGTTTACGTTTTACGTCTATTAGTAATGATCTGGTGCATGCACCTGAATTTTGGAGTAGCTTATTTAGCTGGAATATTTGTAATTTCTGAAACCCTAATTTTTTTTATTGAATGGATTTTGCTAGCCAAAATAGTTGAGCCCCAATGGCAGATAAAACAAGATTTTATATGGCATCTATTCAAGACTGCTCGGACTTTTTTAGCTATTGATGCAGTAGGAATAATCAGCAGTAAGATGGACATTCTTCTTATCTCCATACTAGGTAATGAGATGATGGTTGGTCTTTTTGGTGCAATTGTACAGCTGATGCAACCTTTCACTATGATTGTTGATAGTGTCGCTTTAGCTGCTTTTCCTGGTATGACAAAAGCAGTAGGTATGGGACGAGAAAAATTACGTCAAGCTACTGAAGATATATTAAAAATGCTTTTATGTATAGCATTTCCCTTTATAATTGGAATGCTTTTTCTTGGAAACGATTTAATAACCTTTCTATACAAAGATAATAATTTTCATCAAGTTGATTTAGTTCTTAAGATAAGTTCATTATCACTGATTACATACTCTTTTATTAGAGTGTTCGTTTACCTGCTTTTGGCTAATGGATTGGAAAAATTTAGTCTAGTAGAGGTTGTAATTACCAATATTGTAGGAGCTATCTCGGGTGTAGTATTGATTTCACAATACAAGCTAATGGGTGCAGCTTTTATGCAATTGGCAGCATCTCTCACTGCTTTTAGCCTACTGACATACGCTGTTTGCACTCGTTTATTTTCTTTACACTTTTATAAGATTATACGTCTTCCACTACTCGTTAGTTTTGGTATGGGATTGGTGTTTTTTATATTAGAAAAACTTAGGCTAGACTTTCGATTGATTTTGGTTATTTCCATTTGTTCATATGGTTTATTAGCTATTTGCTTAGGGAGTTATCAATTAGGAGGTATTCATGCTGTATGGAAAAAATTTTTAATAATAGCCAATAGAAAATAAAAAAATTGGTACTTTGTAATTTTATTTCAACTTTTTTTTTCAAAAGCTTAATTTCGCGATTATACAATTCAGATATTATCTCTCAAAGCAGGTGTTTTATGAATAAAAAAATAGTAAGGCTAATAGGATTCTCAAGACTTTTGCCAAAATGCTAAACATGGAGACAAGCGGGTGATAAAAGTTGCTTTACTACATTTTTGCTTTGCAGAGTATAGCGTTGCATTGGCAAATGCATTGGCAGATTATGCTGATGTCACTTTAATTCATCCAGAAAAATTGTCTAGCCTCTGTAGAACAGTAGCCGATCCGCGTATTTGTATTCAGACATTTCCTAAAGCTCGGAGCCGTAATCCAGCCAATATCAGCTCAATGATATCAATGATGAAAATCATCAAAAATATAAATCCAGATGTACTCCACGTCCAAGAAACCTTTGATTACTGGTATGACTTGACACTATTATTTAACCGAATGCCACCTTTAGTTACTACAATACATGACGTATTACGCCATCCTGGAGATCGGGCTACAACTTTTGGAACAGAATACACCAAGCGTATTTCCTTCTACAAGTCGCAACAGCTAATAGTTCATGCTCGATTATTAAAGCAGGCTCTTACAAAACAATTCTACGTTCCCGATAATAAAGTGAATGTTTTACCACATGGAGAAATAGGCAGTATTTATCAATCGTTAGCAGGTAATTCTAGAGCAAATAGAGAGCCTCATACATTATTATTTTTTGGGCGAATATGGCCTTATAAGGGTTTGAAATATCTACTAAAAGCAATACCCTTGGTAGCTGAGCAAATTCCCCAGGTTAAATTGATTATTGCTGGACAGGGAGAAAAGCTGCAGAAATATTTTCCCGAAGGCTACGAATCTGAACGATACGAAATTTGGAATGAGTTTATTCCAGCTGAAGCAGTAGCAGGTTTGTTCCAACGCAGTACGATAACTGTCTTACCGTATATTGAATCTTCTCAGAGTGGAGTCGTAGCAATTGCTTACGCAATAGGAACACTAGTTATTGCCTCTAACGTTGGAGGGTTAAGCGAAATGATTCGACACGAACAAGATGGTTTACTTGTTTCTCCTCGGGATGTAACAGCGTTAGCTAATAGTATTATTAGGTTGTTAAGTGATAGTAACTTACAAGATAAGCTTCGAAGAAACGCTCTAGCTCGTTGTCAAGAAGATTTAAATTGGGCAAAAATTGCAGCTGAAACTGTGAAGATTTATCAAAAAGCAATTGATAGCAAATCTAAAGTTAAACTGTAAGATGAAAAAAGTTTTTAGTTTTTGCGAACAGGTGTTTGTAGTTTTTTCACTACAGCTTTATTCGGGAGGTATAATATACCTAATTCTATCAGGAGGAGCTAGTCAAGGTGAGCAGTTAGAGTCTCCACCTGACTATGCTCTAGCTAGACAATTATTATTAGTTATTTATGCCATAACTATTTTTCTACTTTTTTTACGATGGAGGAGAACCCTTTACTTTCTCAGTAAAGATAAATTTATTTCTCCATTAATAATAATTGCAATAATTTCCATTTTATGGTCTGACAATCCTACTCGAACTTTTAATGGCAATGTAGCGCTACTTGGAACAACCGCTTTTGGAGTTTATTTAGCTACACGTTACTCATTGAAACAGCAGTTACAACTATTGGGATGGACGTTTGTTGTTGCAATTATCCTGAGCTTAATATTTGCAGTTGCATTGCCCAAATATGGAATTATGAGTGGCATCCATACGGGAAGTTGGAGAGGAATATACACTCACAAAAATGTTCTCGGTAAAATGATGGTTATTGGTGCTTCTGTATTTTGGTTACTCGCTATTTTTAGCCCAAAAAACCGCTGGCTTTACTGGTTTAGTTTTGGACTATCGGTGTTGCTGATATTATTATCAACGTCTAAAACATCTTTTCTCAACTTAATTATTATGCTCGCTATTTTTACAGTTTGTCATCTTTTTCGGTGGCAAGAAGAAATAATGTTAAGTGGGATAATGGCCTTACTATTAGTAGGTAGTGTTTTATCTATTTATATTACATTTAATGCAGAATTTTTCGTGAAGTTACTTGGTAAAGATTTAACTTTTACTGGTAGAATACCTTTATGGTTAGCTATTTTGGATTTGATAAAAAAAAATCCCTGGATTGGCTACGGTTATAACTCTTTATGGGATAGCTGGGACAGTGTAACCGCCTATGTCTGGTTTGTAGTAGGAGGATGGGAAGCACCAAGTGCTCATAATGGTTTTTTAGATCTATTATTAGCTTTAGGTTTACTAGGTTTTTTAATCTTTTTATTCGGATTTTTATACAATTTCGCTAAAAGTATAATTCAATTACGTTTGATTAAAACAGTTGATGGTTTCTGGCCAATTATGTTCATGGTTTACTTTATTTTAGCGAATCTTTCGGAAACATCACTAATGCAACCAAATAACATTTTTTGGATTATTTATGTAAAAATTGCTTTTACACTTTTAGCATTATAAAAGGAAAATAATAAGTTATTATCTACCATCTTAAAATAGTTTTTAGAAAATTATGAAAATTGTTCAAATTGTTACGCAGATGGAAGCTGGAGGTGCGCAGAAAGTAGCAATGTTGTTAGCTGATGCTCTGCGTAACCGGGGACATGAAGTAGAAGTCTGTTTTTTATATCTTAAACGTCCTACATACGTAAATTTTCCTGGGGTTAAAGTTTTACTAAAGCGTAAACCATTCGCTTTAGATTACGTGTATATCATTATTAAATTATATGAATATTTGCGCAGCTATCAACCAAATGTTTTAATTACTCATACTTACTATTCCAACATCTTAGGGCAGTTTCTTGCTCGTTTTTCTAGTATAAATCAGCGTATAGCGGTACAGCATAACCCCGTTTATTCTTACCCCAAGATAGCAGCTTGGGCTGATTTATGGATGGGTACAATGGGTTTTTACACTGCTAATGTTGCTGTTTCTCAAGTGGTTTTAGATTCCGTAGAAAATTATCCCAAAGAATATAAAAAAAATCTCAATAAGATATACAATGGCATTAACTTTTTCAAAGCTCAAAGCTCTCCAGCAGAAGCTCGCCGCCGCTGGAATCTGCCTGAAAATTCACTTTTACTTATCAATGTTGGTAGACTAGCTAAACAAAAAAATCAAGCTATTCTCTTAGAAGCAATGCAGCATTTACCAGAAGCTCATTTAATAATTGTAGGTGATGGTGAATTACGCAGTTTTTTGCAAAAGAGAATAATTGAATTGGATTTACAGCAGAGAGTTCATTGTTTGGGTGAATTGAAATCAGAAGAAGTTTTGGAACTGTTATCGGCAGCCGATATATTTTTATTTCCTTCTTTGTATGAAGCTATGCCTATAGCTTTGGTAGAAGCAATGAGTTTCGGTTTGCCAGTTATAGCGAGTGACATTCCTCCTATGCGCGAAATTTTGGGTGATGTTGGCATACTTGTGCCTGTCAATAGTATTGAGGAAATAGTTCAAGCTGTTCGACAGGTTATAAATTCTCCAAGACTTGCCAGTTACATGCGTGAAAATTCGTTAAAACAGGCATATCTTTTTTCTGTGGAAAAAATGGTCGAATCTTATGAGAAATTATTTAGCTGAATCTGTTGCTTGTCAAGCAATTGATATTTTGGGTGTAACTGTTCATCCTTTATCTATTTCGCAGCTCAATAGATTAATTTGTCAAGCTGTAGAACAAAAACAAAAATGGATAGTTGCTCATCAAAATTTGCATGGTATCTACCTTTTTCATCGTCATCTCACTATGCGAGCATTTTATAACAAGGCTAAATATACGCATATAGATGGTATGTCTTTAGTTTTATTGGGAAGGCTTTTGGGTTTTCCTTTGCAAAAGGAGCAAAGAGTGACATACGCAGATTGGATGGATCCTTTAATGGCAGAAGCAGCTAACCGGGGCTGGCGAATATTTTATCTGGGATCAAAACCGGGAGTAGCAGAAAAAGGTGCAAAAATACTGTGTCGGAAGTTTGGTAATTTGCAAATAGCAACGGCACATGGTTATTTTGATGTCAGTTCCAACAGTCAAGAAAACCAAGCTGTATTAGAACAAATACATCGTTATCAACCTCACATACTAATGGTAGGTATGAGTATGCCACGGCAGGAAAACTGGATTTTAGATAATTTAGAACGCATATCTGCAAACGTTATATTGCCCTGCGGAGCTGCAATTGATTACGTTGCAGGTGTAGTTCCCACGCCACCAAGGTGGGCAGGAAGAAGTGGTTTGGAGTGGCTCTTTCGCCTCATAGCAGAACCGGGACGGCTATGGCAGCGTTATTTGATTGAACCTTGGTTTTTGTCTAAACTTTTGTTGTGGGATTTTTGGAAAAGTATAAAACGTCGTTGGCTTACTTAGATAACATTAAGTTGTCTACGTCAACTTGCAGTGAAAAACGCTGTTTGATTTAGTCATCTAGTCATTTACCGGGAAAAACAAGTGCTTACAAGACGGCAGACTTTGTTGTTTGGCTTGAGTGGTTTAGTTGGTATAAGTGTTTTTAAAGCCGCCAATAAGTTTAGACATCATCAAGCCAATGAAGAATACAGCAAGTACAGTAACAGAAAATTTGCAGTCGATACAAGTATTCCTCTAGCTAAGCGAGCTACTGCCAGTGGATTAATTTATGGAGCTGCTGTCAGACAATATGCATTATCTTCAGATACTCGTTTAGCAGCGACCTTTGCTCGGGAGTGTGCTATCTTGGTGCCAGAGTGGGAGTTAAAGTGGAATATTCTTCGCCCTCATCCAAATAAATTTAACTTTGGACCAGCCGATTGGTTAGCTAGTTTTGCACGTTCTCATCGAATTCTGTTGCGAGGCCATACTTTAGTTTGGCATCAATCTTTTGCTTTACCCAAATGGTTTTCAGCGGTAAATACTCAAAATGCTCGAAAGGTGATGCTAGAACACATTGAAACTGTTGTAAAGCGTTATGCCGGTAGAATGCACTCCTGGGATGTGGTAAATGAGGCAATTGAACCAAAAGATGGAAGGGATGACGGTCTGAGAAAAACTCCTTGGTTGCAGTTTTTAGGTCCAAATTATATAGACCTTGCCTTCCGCGTTGCTGCTCAGGCAGATCCTCATGCTTTGTTGGTCTACAACGACTACGGATTAGATTACGATACTAGCGAAGATGAAGCCAAAAGAACTGCTGTCCTTAAGTTAATGGAGCGTTTGAAATCAAGGGGAACCCCGATTCACGCCCTTGGTATACAAGCGCATTTGCGGGGGGAGGAAACTAAATGGAATCCTAAAAAATTAAGAAATTTTCTCAAGAATGTAGCCGGTTTAGGTTTGAAGATTTTAATTACAGAACTGGATGTGGTAGATAAAAAGCTGCCCAGAGATATTAAGGTGCGCGATCGCATCATCGCCGCAGTCTACGAAGATTACCTTTCCACCGTACTCGAGGAAAAAGCAGTCATTGCCGTGATTACTTGGGGATTAAGCGATCGCTACTCTTGGCTCAACGAATTCGAACCCAGACCAGATCGAGCGCCTGTTCGTCCCCTTCCTCTAGATGCTCAAATGCAACGCAAGCTGGCCTGGAATGCGATCGCTCGTGCTTTTGATAACGCTCCCAAACGCTAAGCCCTAAACTTGTTCTGTGTAAGCGTATAAAAATTTTAAGGTTTGGCAATCCAGATACTATTGCTAAATAATATTACTTATACCTATAGCAGCACTTAATATTCACTCCAAGCAAGTAAAATTTTATTTAATTTCAAGCAGCAAACCCCTACTTCCGCAGTTTTATGTCCAGAAGTATCCTCGACTCCAGAGAATCCATTGATTTAGATCTTGGTCGTTACTGGTTAATATTCAAGCGGCGATGGATGCTGGCAGCAGGCATTTTGCTAGCTACAGTTACTCTGAGTGCTGCGGGTATAAAATTACTTAGGCCATCCTATGAAGCGGAAGGCAAACTATTATTTAGGATGCCATCTTTTAAAGTAGTAGGGTCTAATCTTTTACCTAATAATGCGGAGGGAGAAGAACCAGGAGATTTGCGTTCTTTGGTATCTACCCAAAATCCCATCAGTACTCAAATAGAAGTAATTTCTTCTCCTGCTCTTTTACAACGGGTAATAGACGAGTTGCAACTCCACGATCCACAAGGAAAACCACTAAAAGTCGAACAGTTACAAAAATCCTTGCAGTTAAAAATCATCGGTGGTACCGATGTGCTGCGAATTGCTTATAAAAGTCCCGATCCCGTAGAAGCAGCAGCAGTAGTCAATAAAATTATGAATATTTATTTGGAGAACGATGTTCTCGCCAATCGCTTTGAGGCCCAAGCAACTCGTCAATTCATGGAAAAGCAATTACCTCAAACCCAAGCTGCTGTCCATACAGCTGAAATTGCCCTGCGCCGGTTTAAACAAAGTCACAATATAGTAGACCTCTCGCAGGAAACAAAGACTGCAGTTGAGATTATTGGCAACATCAACAACACCATTAATACTGTTAAAGCAGAACTGGAACAAGTCAACGCTCAAACAATAGCTCTTGGTCAAAAAATTGGCTTAAATTCCCAGCAAGCAATGGCTGTTAGTGCTTTGAGTCAATCACCGGCGGTACAGGGAGTTCTCACAAAACTTCAAGAAGTAGAACAACAGTTGGCGATTGAACGCAGCCGTTTTTCTGATGGTAATCCAGCAATTATCGATCTAGAACAAAAGCAAGCTAACTTACAAAACCTTCTGCAAAAACAAATTGCCCAAACAATTGGTACTCAAGTAGATGTTCCCGAAAAATTATTGCAAGTTGGAGAATTAAAACAAGATTTGATAGCAGATTATTTGCAGTCAGAAGTGCAGCGCCTGGGCTTAAATAAAAGACTTGCTTCTTTATACAATACCCGCTCTGCCTACGAACAGCGAGTCAAAATAATACCCCAGTTGGAACAAAATCAGCGAGAACTCGAGCGCAGAGTTGAAGTTGCTCAATCTACCTACCAAACTCTGTTGAAAAAAATTCAAGAATTACAAGTAGCAGAAAACAGAAATACACCCAATGCTCGAATTATTGCCAAGGCTTTAATACCAGAAAAGCCACTATTAGGACCAAAAATAATTGTTTTGTCTTTGGGTGTGATGTCCGGGCTATTTTTAGCCACCGCAACGATTATGTTTATAGAAATAAAAGATAAATCTTTAAAATCTCTGCAGGAAATCAAGGAGGTATTTGCATATACGTTACTAGGAACCATTCCCTCCTGGGATAAAAAGTCTCGTTCTCGTTGGGGAAATGCAGAATTACCAAATTTAGAAATTGCTGTTAGAGATACACCCTACTCCTTAAGTAGCGAAATGTATCGGATGATTCAGGCAAATCTGAAGTTCCTGAGCTCCGAAAGGGTATTGAAAACTATCGTGGTAACGAGTGCAGTTCCTAAAGAAGGTAAGTCCACAGTTGCAGCTAATTTAGCAGCAGCGATCGCCCAACTGGGACGCAAAGTTTTACTCATTGATGCAGACATGCGAGTTCCTTCTCAACATGAGTTTTGGAAACTCGAAAATTATCCGGGTTTGAGCGAGGTACTTGTTGGTGAAGGGCAATTTCCCCAAGTGACAAAAAAGGGAATGGATTGTCTAGATGTTTTAACTGCTGGAAGCAGACCTCCCAATCCTCTAGCCTTGCTTGATTCAGTGGCCATGGCATCACTTGTGGATTATTCTTGCAAGCATTACGACTATGTAATTTTTGATGCTCCTCCCCTGCTCATTGCCGCGGATGCTCTAACTTTAGGTCAAATCACTGATGGAATTTTATTAGTAGCCCGTCCCGGTGTTATCGATTACGACAGCGCCAACGCAGTGCAAGAGATGTTAAAGCGAGCCAATCAAAAGGTTTTAGGTTTAGTTGTGAATGGATTGATTGAGAAAAATGAATCTGGCAGATATCTCGATCGCGCCAAGCAATATTTTACTGACCAGCAGGTTGCCAAAAAATCAAAAATAGGGGCAATCTAAGGTAAGACATGACCCGCAGTGGTTGCAAACATGAGAGGAGAAGGCGAAAAAAAGAGCGATCTAACATCCTGCGATCGCTCTGCTTCCACCAGTGACGCGCTTAAATTTTGGCTTCTTCTTTCACCAATTTATCCCAACCCAAATCTTTCAAATTGTGATTTCTGCGCAAAGGACGAGTCACCAATTCCAAAAGGTCGCGTGCGTTGCTAAAGCCATGAATTTGAGCAAAGGTAAACTCTACAGACCATTTGGTATTTATACCGCGCGCTTCTAAGGGGTTGGCATGAGCCATACCAGTAATTACCAGATCCGGTTGCAGCTTCTTAATTCTTTGGATTTGATTGTAATTGTCTGGCTTTTCGACAATATTCGGCATGGGAACGCCCATTTCCTGACAAGTTCTTTCTAGTAATGCAAGCTCAGCAGCTTGGTAGCGCTTGTCCATGTAGGGAATGCCTATTTCTTGAACTGTCATTCCGCAGCGTACCAGGAATCTGGCCAAACAAATCTCCAGCAAGTTATCGCCCATAAAGAAAACTGACTTTCCGCGGATGAACTTGATGTAATCTTCTAGACTTTTCCAGATCTGAGCTTCCCGTTCATCCAAACCTTTAGGAGTAATACCGAAGACGGAGCAAATTTTCTCTATCCAAGCACGAGTACCGTCAGGACCGATGGGGAAAGGTGCACCGATAAGTTTGCACTTACGACGACGCATTAAGGTAGTGGCAGTACGGCTGAGGAAAGGATTGACACCAGCAACATAATATCCCTCTGCAATTACCGGTAGTTCTGTAAAGTGCTTGGCGGGTAACCAACCAGAAACTTTAATTCCTTGCTTTTTCAGTTCCAGAGTTAACTGGGTAACCACAGGATCGGGAAGAGAACCAAACAGCACTAAAGGCGGGTGATCGACATATTCAGCTTCTTGGTGGGCTATTTCTTCTTTTTTCTTGCCAAAGTTGAGTAGCTTTTGAATGGGGTTGCGTTCATTTTTCTCCGCTTCTGCTACCAAAGTTTGCTCGGGACAACGCGCAGCCATTGCAGCTAAAACCGTGTCCTCTCCTTGCGTAAAAGCGTAATCTAAACCATTGGCACGAGCAACAACGATCGGGATACCAATTTCTGCTTCTAGCTTGGGAGCCAAGCCTTCCAAGTCCATTTTGATAATTTCAGTAGTGCAGGTGCCAATCCATACAATGACGCTGGGATTGCGATCCCGTTTGATTTGCAAGCACAGCCGCTTTAATTCCTCGTAATCGTTCAGCTGTGCTGAAATGTCTCCTTCCTCTAACTCCGCCATCGCATAACGGGGTTCGGCAAAAATCATGACCCCCATGGCATTTTGTAAAAAATAGCCACAAGTTTTAGTGCCGATGACTAAAAAAAAGCTATCTTCTATTTTTTGATACAACCACGCCACACAGCTAATCGGACAAAAAGTGTGATAATTACCTGTTTCGCAGGTAAAATTTAATGCTTCTGGTTGAGCAGCAGTCATTGTTGAAATTCTCCCCTTAATTTTTCTGGCATAGCTAACAGCTAATAGCTCACAGCTAATAGCAATTAGCTATCTAGCCAACGTTACCTGTTGGGGAAGAAACGGGCAATTTCCGACTCGTCAAAAGCGTTACTTGTCAGTTCTTCCCCGATGAAAATATCCGTATTGCTTTCGCCCGTTGGCACAGCAGAAGATGATGATGTTGTTTCCTCACCCCAAACGTCGGACAAAACTTCGGTAAAATCGTTTGTCCCTGGTGCAACTGTAGCGGAAGAAATTTGGCTTCCTATTTCGTTTAGTTCGTCAAAAGAAATGTCACCAAATTCATCCTCCTCGCTGGTTTGGGATAGCTCCTCCGACTGTACTGGTTTTGCAGCTTCAGCGATCGCTGCTGCTCTTAATTCGTCTCGTACAGTAGTTGTATCGCTGACCATTAAAGTTTCTTCATGGTCGTAGGTCATTCCCAAATCCTCAGCGCTAGTAGCACTTTCCAAATCGTTGACTGGCGGAACTGTCAGTGTTTCATCATCAGTTTTGCCTGACTCGCCAGTATTTTGGCAGCTTTCCTGTTTGGGTATCAAGCAATTACCGAGACCGAGAGCATAATCTGGATCGAAATTTAAACCCAGTACCTCAATGAGAGTATCAGCATCAGGATTTAGCTTGGAAAATGGTAGCATTAATTGCGCTAACTTTGGCTCCAGCGCGTTAACTACTCCCAAGATGAGGTAAGAAGGTGGTCGCTTTCCGCCATCAGGTGTATAAACTGATTCAACTTCCATGTGCAGTTTGATCCACTCGCGATTGACTTGAAAAAAATGCAACCACTTTTGTTTCAATGACTCGGTAAAGCTGTAAAAGAAGGCCATATTGTCCCTCATCCTGAGAAAAAATGATTTATACAATCATCAAGTCTAATTCTTCTTCCGGATTAGGAACCTGTGGTTTATTCGGATTTAAGTAAAAATCGGATAACAAAGAAAACAATTCCCGGTCTTGAGCATCTTGCGGAACCACGCCTTCTGGCATAGCTAAAATTTGATCGGCTATATTTAAGTAGTAATCGCAAACATAGTTTAAACTGGGATCCTTCTGTGCCATTTCAAACAAAGTTTTACCCTTGACACGGGAAACACGAATATCTTCTATCAAAGGTAAGACTTCTAATACTGGCATTGGCACTGCTTCGACATATTTGTCGATCAAATCCCGTTTAGAGGTACGGTTACCAATTAAACCAGCCAAACGCAGCGGATGAGTTCGTGCTTTCTCGCGCACAGAAGCAGCAATGCGGTTAGCAGCAAACAAAGCATCAAAACCATTATCAGTGACGATAATGCAGTAGTCAGCATAGTTGAGAGGAGCAGCAAAACCACCGCAAACAACGTCTCCCAAAACGTCAAATAAAATTATGTCGTATTCGTCAAAGGCGTTAAGTTCTTTCAGTAATTTTACTGTCTCACCCACTACGTAACCACCACAACCAGCTCCTGCGGGAGGACCACCAGCTTCGACGCAATCCACTCCTCCATAGCCTTTATAGATGACATCTTCAGGCCAGATATCTTCATAGTGAAAGTTTTTTTCCTGAAGGGTATCGATGATCGTGGGAATCAAAAAGCCGGTCAGGGTAAAGGTACTGTCGTGTTTCGGATCGCAACCGATTTGCAGCACTTTTTTACCCCGCCTGGCAAAAGCGACAGATATATTACAGCTTGTCGTAGATTTGCCTATACCGCCTTTTCCATAAACTGCTAGTTTCACTGTTTTTGCCTCTTATGGTTTTATGTCAAACTCTCGGCTCAAACGCTGGCAATACCGCCTGATACAGGCGATGTCTGAGGTATTCGAGTGTAATTATTGTCGAAATCACAAGGAAAATAAAGGGGTCTTTGAAGGATATAAGGGTGCAATTAGCTTAATTATTGATTAAATTAGCGATTTTGTTTTTATATTTCTCTAAATAGCCTTTAATTCCGAAAAATAGGACATGAATATTTTTTTATTCAATTTTTAATATAAAATAGTTACAAAAAACAAATTAGTCCTAAAAAGACAATTTCGCCTTTACAGCCTAAAAAATTTCTGCAGGACAACTATTTGTCATTTCAAGATAGTGTCTCCCCAGCCTTGTGGATTGAACTTTGCAGCAGCATCCACCTCCAGACCGTTTTTGATGCAAATGTCCAGGTCCCCAAACTATATAAAAAATTATTACATTTACAGACTTTTCTGTTTGCCTAAAATTGAGGGAGAAACATTTACCCTGATTTAGTTAGTTTCTCAATTTCTTGTAACGAATGCCAGCCGGGGTGCCATTGGGAGCGGTCTTGCAACAATTTGGCGTTGATCCAAAAGCGGACATTGGGATCGCAAGAAGCAACCATTTCTGCATATACCCATCTCCCCTGATTTTTACGGTTAATAACTTGGAAGTGTCGCCAACCATCGATTTTATTTTGTGCTGTCCATTTAGAACCAACTAAATAGGGAAATTTCTGTTTTCTGGCCATTTTGTTTTTGGTAGCTACAAGCAAGGCGATCGCCGCAGTTTACAGGCTTTATCACTAAGTATGAACCGTTTGCAGGCCTTTTAGCACTTTCGAACTTGCTTGCCTTACTAGTATATTTGTACTATAATATTGCTTAGTGTTCGCGAAACCTGCTGAGGCGCAAAAAGGATTTTGTTTTATGAAAAAGCATTATATTCTTAGCGTTAACCCAACAGCTAAACATGAGTGGGATCGGTGTATTTTACGCGATCCTTTAACCGCCAAGCGCCCAGTTCTTGGGAAATTAGTTTGCGAAGCAGTTGGTGCAAATACAGGTAATTATTTGATTAGCGTCAATATCGAAGTAGAAATTTTAGAACAAGCAGCAGTAGCTGCAGCTGAGCAATTATCTTTAAGTATTCCGCAAGCACCCTTAAGAGAAGTAGCCTAAACATTTAATTGCTGGTGGTAGTGCGATCGTTCGTTGTCAGTGTAGATAATGGTTAGTGGTCACTTGTGAGTAAGATCTCCCAGCGATGTAACTAACAAGCGATCGCTAAACTTTATATTTTATAGTGTCTCATGAATGTTGCAATCATCGGTTGTGGTTATGTAGGTTCAGCTATTGCTCAACACTGGCAACAAAAAACGGCTTTGATTGTGACTGCAACCACAACAACTCCTGAACGCATTCCCGCACTACAAGCATTAGCACAACGAGTGCTTATCGTCCAAGGAAACGATACAGAAGCACTAAAATCAATTTTAAAGAATCAAGACGCAGCACTTTTAAGCGTTGCTGCCAAACAAAGCAGTAGTTACGAAGAAACTTACTTGCAAACAGCTTACGCTTTAGTTTCCGCTTTAAAGCAAACGCCAAGCGTACAACAGCTGATATACACCAGCAGTTGTTCCGTGTATGGCGAACAACACGGTGCATTAGTAGACGAAGAAACACCAATTGCACCAACAACTGCTAATGGAAGAATTCTCGGCGAAACCGAACAAGTATTGCTTTCCGCATCCAGTGAAAACCTCCGCATTTGCATTCTCCGCTTGGGTGGAATCTACGGTCCCGGTCGGGAATTGGTGAAAATTTATCAAAGACTTGCTGGTACGACTCGTCCCGGTAGCGGTCAAGAACCAGCCAACTGGATTCATCTTGATGATATAGTTGCTGCCATCGAGTTTGCTCGCCGTCACCGCTTCCAAGGTATTTACAACCTTGTAGATGAAGACAACCTCACCAATGCTGAAGTCGCTGCGAGGGTATGTGAATTACACAATCTACCTTTGGTTGTATGGGACTCTTCCTTGAGCAGCCAGCGCCCGTATAATGCTAAAGTATCAAATCAAAAGATAAAAGATGCAGGATATCAATTCATTCATCCCTACATGCTTTTTGATTAGCAGGCGCAGACTAGGCTGGTTATCAAGACATCAACAAAAGTAAAATGACATTTTCTACTCAGTTTTACACTTGGCATAACTATCGTTGTGCTTATGAATTTCACCATCCTATCAATTCTGAATCTACAACAGTTCCTTTGGTGTTGATTCATCCTATTGGTGTTGGTTTATCGCGGCTATTTTGGCAACGTTTTTGTCGAGAATGGTACCAGCAAGGAAATAGCAATCCAATTTATAATCCCGATCTCCTAGGATGCGGTCAGAGTGATAAACCGCGTATAGCTTATACTCCCAATGACTGGGCGCAGCAATTGCTACAGTTGTTGCAGGTAGTAGTGCAAAAACCAGTAATTATTGTAGTACAAGGTGCTTTATTTACAGTTGCGATCGAATTAGTGAAAGCAGAACCAAGTTTAATCGCAGGATTGGTGCTTGCAACTCCTCCAGCTTGGTCTCTTCTTAAGAAAGAAACGCCAAAATGGCAAAAAAAAGTAATTTGGAATCTTTTAGATTCTCCTTTGGGTAATGTTTTTTATCGCTATGCTCGTACTAGGAAATTCCTGCGTGATTTTTCTACTAAACAGCTTTTTGATTCAGTCAATCAAGTTGATTGTGAGTGGTTGAACACTTTGCGCGCAGGTGCAGAAGATATGGCCAGCCGCTATGCTGTTTTTTCTTTTTTAGCTGGATTTTGGTTAAAGGATTACAGCAATGCCATTGTCTCTATTTACCAACCAACATTGGTAGTAATAGGTGAGAATATATCAAGTATTGCCCGAGAAGGCAAGAAGCTAACGACAGATGAATGGTTGGCTGAATACCTGACAGCATTACCTCAAGCTCGTGGTGAAAAAATTCCAGGGCGAAATGTTTTACCGTACGAATCTACTGCGGAATTTGTAAGTGCTATATCACCATTTATAAAAGAAATATCATCGAACAAATTTTCCTAATTTCAGGTTTCTTTAGGGTGAGTCAGAACAGTGAAGATAACTGCAGTTATCCTCACCGTATTCTCACAGGTTCAATTTTCTAGTTGAGCAATCAAGGCGATTTCTACCGCCTACTACCGGTATATCAATTAAACTTCAGCACCTGCTTTTGGTTCCGCACCCATGGGCGAAACATAATCCCGGAAAAGAGTAATTTGTTGACCGAAATCTAATTGTTTAATTTGGTTCAATAATTCTTGAGCTGGAGCAGAAAGTTGGTAATTAGGAGGCATGGGAATAATTGTAGCGTTTTCCATCCCTTGGGCAAGGCGATACCAAAACAGTAGCTTGGTAGTATCGCTAAACGAACCGTATTCGCGGGTTAATCTATTATCAACTCTATTGATTAAATCTCGCTGAAATTGCAGTTGTTCTTCATGGCTTAATTCCTTTACCTGATTGAACAAACCTTCCGCAACTTCTGGGGAAACAGTGCTAGCATCGGGAGCAGCAGGAGTGATAGAATTACCGATTTCTTTGTATATGAACCAGAACAATGCTAGCTGTTCATCTACAGGTAAATTTTGAAAGGCTTCTACATGCTTGCGAATATTTGGATCGTTGGATTGAGTGTATGTCATTTTGGACTCCGATTGCTATTTGGTGAACAATACTTGCAAAGTTATCAAAAGAGAATTGCTGATTTAACCCTACTGAAGACAGATGTATATCAACCAAACAGAAGAACAATTAAAAATGTGAAGAAAGTAGGGGAAATAGGAAATATTCAAAAGTTAGCAATGGCAATTTTGTTCGTGACTAATTACCTGCAACTAGTGATTGTTATCTGCTCCCGAATCTACCTAAATTCTGAAAGGAAATATGCGCATAGATAGACGTTTAGAAGGCAAGGTAGCTATTATCACCGGTGCTGGTACTGGTATTGGAGAAGCGATCGCTCATAAATTTGCAAAAGAAGGCGCTGCGGTTGTCGTCAACGGCTTACCAGAGGACCCCATTGAGGATGTTGCCCAAAAAATCAAACATTGTGATGGGAAAGCGATCGCTTACGTGGGTGGTGTCTTAACGAGTATTTTCTGCTCAGTCTCTTCGCTGCTGATAATCTTCGCTAGATCCGGGATCTAATTCCCAACACTTCTCATCGCCTTCCTTTAAAATCTCGTTTGTTCTTAAGAAGGTGGGATCGTCCATTTCCAGTCCCACAGCAGCACCAATTTCATCAACAATATCTTGATCGGGAGTGGAAACAGTACCGCCAACTGCTTCATCGCCTACATCTGCTGCTTCCAAGCTGCATCCACATTCCCACCAGTAATGGGACTAGTACGGTTGTAACGTTGCTGTTGCGAGCGCAGTTGGCGATCGCTCGCCGTATTTTTTGGCTCAATTGGAGCTGCTGAATCTTGTTCGCTTTGGGGATCAACCATAAATAGCTACCCTTTTACTTACCGCCATCAGATTTGATTTTCAAGGTTTATCTGCCTAAATATCTATCCCTTAGGACAGAAAAGTATTTCACTCTTTGGAGCGAAGAGCAAATAGTTATTTGTGCATAACCTTGAAGAGTGAATCCACGCTATAGCCACTTCATTGCAAAGTTATGAGTTATGAAATACGGGCGGAAATCATTGTTTGCCTTCACCAATCATAACTCATAACTGTTTTTTATTTAGAGGTCAAACCTGTATATCTGCAGATATATAAATTCGAAATAATGAATATTTCTCTTGATTGAAGAAGTTGCAGAAAGCCAAGTACAGAATAAATTTTGTAACTAAAAGTTCATGGTCAAGTCATATTAATTAAGTCAGAGTTGTGATGATCGTAAGCTATTTTTACTAAAATAAATATGTTTTGAAATCCCAACCTTACTTTCAAAAAAATATATTTACTGTAGAAAGATAGTCAAAAATAGCTAGCAAAAAAGCATGGCAGTAAAAGGAAAGACAAAGTGAAATATGATGAGTTGCTCAGATACCTAGAAAGCGTTGTGCAGCTGAATTCCTGTCCAGAAGCAGAACCGGCCGGTGATGCTACTCTAGAAACAATTAGAGAACCCATCACAGGCGAGCAAGCTAATAATTTAGCTGGAAGGTATTGAACCAACGATGGGTGCCATACAAGTTTCGCAGGATGCTGTTAGTCTGCATGAGTTTGCTGATTTCCAGCATAATTTTTCCCAAGATTATGCACAATTGCTTCCTGTTTTTTCCCTTGAGGAAGCAACCGCCTAGAAATAGGGGCGAACTACCGCTCGCCCGTAGAGAAGTTATGAGTTGGGAATTAGTACAGTATGACTCATAACCAACAAGCGAGCGATCGCGCTGAAACAAGAAATATTAAGTTGTAAAGAAAGAAAAGGAAATTCAATGGCTCTTAACAACTCTGCTCGCAAAAAAGTCGCAATTCTCCTGGAAAACTACGTAGAGGATTCCGAATTTCAAGTACCGTACAACGCACTCAAACAAGCGGGAATGGAAGTAGTTGTCCTCGGTTCCCGACGCCATGAAAAATATCATGGAAAACACAACAAAGTTTCCCTGCAACCGGACGCTACAACAACAGAAGCAGTAGCTTCGGAATTCGATGCTGTGATTATCCCCGGTGGTATGGCTCCCGATCAAATGCGACGCCACCCAAGCACAGTGCGTTTTGTACAAGAAGCTAGCCAGCAAGGAAAACTAGTAGCAGCAATTTGTCACGGACCGCAACTTTTGATTGAAGGTGACTTGCTCAAAGGAAAACAAGCAACAGGCTTTATCGCTATTCGCAAAGATATAATCAATGCGGGTGCAAATTACATAGACGAACCGTTGGTAGTGGATGGAAACTTAATCACGTCCCGTCAACCGGGAGATTTGGCTATATTTACCACAGCTGTATTGAGTCGTTTGGGTTACGGTGGTAAGGAAGCTGCACTACCGGATGAAAAAGACCAAACAGCAGAATGGTGGAAACTTGCTGATGCTTGGGGTGGTTCTACCAAAAGCGATATCGTCAAAGCTCTAAACACTGCTTTAGTGGGTGAGCGCTACGCCCTAGAAGCACTAGAAGAGTACAGCGAAAAAGAATCGGACGCCGAAATTAAATCTGTTTTTCAACAGATGATACCGGTAAGGCAAAGTCATATCCAAAAACTAGAAAAGCGACTGCAGGAGTTAGGTGAAAAACCTTCCCTCGCTGCAAACCTTGCTGATAAATACGCCAAGGTAAAAGCTAACCTCACAGGTAGCGATGATATCTATCAATTGCGCAGTGCTTTGGACGATGTGCAAACTGGTGTAGGCGAAATTGGCAAATTGTGTGCAGCGCTTACCGATCCGGTATCCACTAGCATTTTCACCGAAATTCACAAAGACTTGTTGACCTACGAGCAACGCTTGGGAGAATTGTACCGGATGCGAGTGGCGCCGGCAAAAGAAAAAGCTGCGACTGCGTAGGAACACTCTAACTTTGACACAATTGCATCGGAGGGAATTTATGAAAAAATTAATAGCTATGATTGCAAATCAACGCTGGTATCGGCTTTTAACCGTTGTGGTTGTGGGATTAACGGTTTTCTGGATGCAAGCTTTTGCAAATACAAGTCAAGCTTTCGCTGAGGAGACTGTAAAATCTCCCGCTGGTTACTACTACAAGGGTGCACCTTCAGAAAGAATTTCCTCTTCAGATAAGGAGATTTCCAACCAACAAAAAAGTGCTATTAATCAAGATAGAAACGAGAATCAAGCCCAAAAAAGACCAGAAGGTAGCCTTGATAACCTTGGTGGAACCGTGAAATCTCCATATGGATATTATTACAAAGGTACACCGGAGGAAAACTTTGCCAAACAAGGCGCAGAAGGTGCCAAGGACTTTTTGAAGTCAGCTAAAGAAAAAGTTGGGGAAGCAGTTGAGTCTATCACAGGTAGAACTCAACAATAAAACTTTCACTGCAAATTTATTATAAGGGTGCAAAATTTTGCACCCCGCTATTTTTAACTTTTGAGCGAAAAAGTTGCAATTCTCCTGGCCAAAGTTACAAAAAAGGGGAAAATATATGCCGGATACAACAGTTACCAAGGTAGATTCTGCCCATTCTCCCAAAGGAAAACACGGGAAAAAATCTTGCATCTGGTAAATCTGTATTCCATGCGCCTTTGGGAAGACGAACAACCCGGGGAATTGAAACAACAAACGGCTTTTGAATTTCTAAGTTGGCGAGGAAAGCTTTCCTCGCCAAATAGTGATTAGCTTTTAACTGCTAGCTTTTTTATAAACTATTCTATATTCCCAGGGTTTAACAAACTTAGTATCGCTCCAGACGCCTCGTCGTTGTTGTTTAGCTTGTAGTTCGGCTTGCTGAATTACGTCTCGACTAGGACATTTGTCTAAATAAGGGCGATACACTAGTGCCAGTCCTTCCCGCACTAACACTTCTTGGACAAAGGTACCGTCTGGTAGGCGAACTTCTGCTACTTTCCGTCCGTAGCGATCGCTATCTGTTACTGTTAGCTTGACGCGATCGCCCGCTTGCTGTACCAACTGCTGCAGTCGTTGTTGTGCTTTTATACCCCAGTAAAATTGATTGCGGTCTACAACGGCTTTACTTTCCCTTTCTTTTTGAGAATGGGGTATTTCTGGTGCATCTACACAAGCAAAGCGGACACTAAATTCATGACCTTGGGGGTCTTTTACTTTCAGGGTATCGCCGTCGCTAACTTTTTCCACTATATCACCAGAAGGAAAAAGGCGATCGCATGCGACCAAACCCAGAATCATAATGGCAGTGCAAAGACAAAGGAAAATCTTTTTAGTTAGTTTCACAACTCCGACATGTTTAAGTTTCCGGATTGATAATACCAAAATCAAGGAAGTTTGAGCGTTTTGGATAAGCTAAAGTGTCGTTCTACGTGCCATTGTCTGGCATCTTGGTATTATTTTTGCGCTTTTGATTTTGGGTCGCGAGTTTGTGAGGTGGTAGCAGTTTGGTCGAGATGAGTGTTTTTTTGCTCAGAAGAACGACTTAACAGGTAAATACATCCTACTAACAAACTACCTAAAATTGCCGAGCCACCCCTGGAGGCATTGCTATTTTTGACTGGAGAGTAAGCAGTAGAATTTGCTTGATTTTTTTCTTCAGCAGCATGGGCACAAAAAATCAAAAATAGGAGCAAGCCACTAGTAATAGCAGCAAAAATCGTCCTTAACAGAAAATAATTCTGTTTTTCAGCTTTCATAAGAATTATGATGCCAAATTTCCTAGAAATCTTGACTTATTTAAAAATATAGTTCTCCACAACAAACTTAGGCAATAGAAAATAAAGTGGCTAGCATTGAAAAAATAAAAGATTACTATAAAAAAAGAATCTAACCTCCACAAAATGAGGGTAAATCTCTGATGAACTTCCCGACTTATATCATGCACCTAGTAGGTTCGGGTGCAGTTGCATACTACTGTGCTGTACAAATTCGCGATCTCAGAACCCGTCCTAATATTCTGGCGGGGTTTCAACTTGCAGAATCCGGTTCTGTACCTTTTTTAACTAAACTAAGCGAACGCGCTGCAGCAGAAGGCGACACGTGGTTATCAGAAAAATTGACAAAACACGCCGCAGACGAAACCAGACACGGTCAAATTTTTGCTCACGCCTTGAGACAGCTAAATAAACAACTTATTGATTTTAAAAGTTTGCCTCCAGATGCAGAAGAAACTAGATCGCAAAAACAGCGCAGTCCATTTTTCGCAACCTATTACGAGGGCTACACTCAAGAACAATTAAAACCGGATGTTATAGACTGGAATGTGTTTCTCGGCAGTACCTACATCCTCGAGTTAGACGCCAGTAAAGATTTTGCTCGCATGGCAAATGTGTTACCAGATAGCGATCCTAAAGCTCGCAACCTCAAACTAGGAATGTTGAGTATTGCTAAGGATGAAACTAATCATGCTGCGTACCTGTACGAAGCGATGACCCGGCGCATGTCTGGAGATCGCGTGCAAAAATTAGTAGAGCAATGGCGCACTCGCAAGGTAAATGCTTTACTGGCTTTTGCTAGTAATCTCTTCCAGGGTAACGGACCAACCCGTTCTTTGGTAAGGGACGGCGCACCGCAAGAAAACGATCTTGAACTAACAGTTGCCTGAGCAATCTAGGAACCAAGGGTAAAAGGTAATGATTTTTGCTTTTACCTTTTACCTTCCTTCCATGCTTTGATTTGGAGACTGCAAATTTTGAGATGGTTGCTGCTGCTTTAGTAAAGAAGGTGCTGTAGCTTGGCGAAAAGCTCCGCAGTAATACATTGTCATTACTGCTTTAGTAGCCCAATGGTTGGATGGTACATCTGAAAAGGGATTGGGTAAAGTTTCAGCGTGGTTTTGAACGCAGGCATTCAGAACTCGAGCGTAGCTAGCTGGAGGCTGAATATTTGGCTTTTAGGCTTTTACGCAAACTACAAAGCTGCTGGTAGCTAATCCTATGGCGCTGCCTGCAATTTTGAGATTCATCATTACTTTCCTAAGAAAACAGCTTAGGCATTAGCGAAGATAGCAACCAAGGTTAATACTACAATCAATCCCACAATCCATAGACTTAACGCTCCCCAACTGGCAGAATCTTGTTGAATTTTCTGCCACAGTTGATTGGTTTGTGAATTATTACTGCGCATTGCCATAATATTAATAACCCTCCGATTTCTGGACACTTTTCCAGACACCTTATGCAGTTAGTTTGTATTCGTACTTTTTCTCTACCCTTAATTCTAGGAAATGGGGATCTTGAGTTTCCGGCAAAGATTGGGAGAATTGGCAAAAAGGACTAAAAGATCAATCTTTATCAAGAATGCTTTGTTAAGCGTTCTTTAACAAAATTTCTTTTCCAAATAATTTTGGGATAGTGATTGTTATTTTCTCATAAAAGTAATGATGTGTTATCAAAATTGTGAATATTCTTAATCTATTTTTTATCAGTTAATGTTTAACTGTTACCTAAAAATTTCTTTTCCAAGTCAGAAGTTCCCACTCGTACTTTGGATGGATAGCGGGGATATAGTGAAATAAAGAACTTGTCATTTTCCGCACAAAAGATGCAGTATGGCAGAAACTTTGAAAAAACAACATTCCTACTAAAAATTACGTACGCGCTGCTCGAGTTGAGGATGTCAAAGCAAAGGGTTGTCTTTTAATTCATACAGAAAAAGAGGCGATCGCTCTCTTTAGTTCTGGTAATAGAATATACGCTCTTGACAACCGTTGCCCTCATATGGGCTTTCCTTTACACCAAGGTACGGTATTTGGATCCAGAAGATCGTCCCCACGCTCGCGCTTTCAAGTTCGGCCATCACCCGCTTCCTCTGCACCAAGTATACAAACGCTACAAAGATGGTTCCGCCAGTTTATGGAAGTGCGGGATGCCGAAGGGCAACAGCGATGCTTAGTATCGGCAATACGCAAAGGTGCCACCCGGCAACAAATAGCGGAAATGCTGTTTGCTGCTGCAACTGACTACCGTTACTTAGATGGAGTTAATGTAATTTATTTTACAAATAAAGCGCTGGAAGCTTTGGATGGTATTGACCGGCAGAATGCAGAATTAGTATTGACGAGTTTGATTCCCGAGTATACCAGCGCCGAGCGCATGGAAGAGTCTAGTTCCTGGCGGTATCCTGTGGATTTGGTTGCAATTTTACAGCGTGCCTTTGAGCAGTTACCGGCAGCGTGGGAATCCGGACAAAAACAACAAGGAAATTGGTCAGCTCGGGAAGAATTGGTAAAAGTATTGTTGGGTGAAGATGCTCAAGCGATCGCCGATTCTTTAATTGCAGCAGTACGAACTGGTTGTAGCGGACAACAGCTAGCAAGTACAGTTGCGCATGCAGCAGCGTTGCAAATTGCTCGTTTCCACACTCACAACGAATTCAGCGATACGGCTCATCATTCGTTTACCTTCGCCCATGCGGTGCAGCAAGGATTGCGGCTAGTACCTTCTTGCCAGAAGTTGTTACCAGGTGTATTCGACACTGCCATGAGCGTTGATCTCAACTAATTTTTAAACATACCAGCAGTTGCTTGATGAACTGCCGGAATCACTAAATCGACGCCAACAAGTAAACGAAGCAGTCTCCTTAGTTGCTCGCTACCTTTACAGTGGCGGCAATCCCCAGCGTTTGCTAGCGGTCGTGAGTAAATTGCTACTGCCGGAAGACCGTAGTTTTCACGTTATTCAAGAAATAGAAGCAGCTTTTGGCCAGTACAGCTTGCTGGGTAACACCGAGGAGGGAATTCACGTCTTGGTAGCAGCTGCGCGTTACTTAGCAGCCCATTCACCAAGGACGCGATCGCAGGGGAAGCCCAAAAATTTGCGCTATTCAGCAAATTTTCGGGGACCCCGATGGCAGGAACAAACTTATCAAACAGCTGAGCGGTTGCATCGAGGCGATCGCTTGTTCGAGGAGTCATAGTTTGGGAAGGTTTTAGCCTTTGAGTTCAGATACTCTCCCACAAACTCTTCAACATTAAATAACAAGAAGTTGCTCCTGGATCTTGGTGTCCTGCACTGCGTTGTCCCAAATAGCTGGCGCGACCTTTTTTAGCCACCATTGGTACGGTATTTTTCATACCCTGTTCTGCTGCTGCTACAGCTTGTTGCACCGCTACAGGCAAAGGCTTGTTTTCTACAATGATTGCCTGCTCAAAAGCCGCTACGGCTGGAGCTAAAGCATCCACCATAGTTTTGTCGCCCGGTTGAGCTTGACCGCGTTTGCTGATACCTTCTAATCCAGCTTGCAACATTTGCAGCACATCTTGTTCCGTTAGTTCCTGCTTGTTTGCAACAGCTGTACTGGCTCGTAAAAACAAAGTTCCGTAAAGGGGACCGCTAGCACCCCCTACTGTGGAAATCAAGGTCATGCTCACCATTTTGAGGATGCTACCGATATCTTGTTGAGCAACGGTTGGTAACTCGGCCGTTACCTTTTGAAAGCCGCGAACCATATTGATACCGTGGTCAGCATCACCAATGGCTGCATCCAATTCTGTTAAATAGTCTTTATTTTCCTCAAGTACGGTTGTAAATCTCTCTAACCATTTGACTAGTTGCTGTTTGCTGATGACCATGCTTGCTGTGCTTTGCTTCCTAAGTTCAACGATGAAAGTCGGGGGCTCTGGGTTAACATCATCAAGCTGGGATAACGGCAAAATTGGTGGTTTCAGTCACAATTACTCTAGGAATGGAACATTACCGTTACCAAGGGCAATAAAGCTAGCAAAAAGCGATGACAAAAGCGCAAATTAAACAAATTAAATTCCAAGGCAGCTGCTGGTGGTTCTAAAAGAGCTTCTATTCTTTGTTGCAGGCGGTCTAGACTACTCGAACTTAAGGTAGCACAGCAAAGCAAGGGGGTAACAGCAGCTGGAGTGCTTGCTACCAACAAAATTGATTCTGCTAGGAGCAACGGGTCTACTTGTAATGCGGCGTAGGCGTCGGCGCGTAGTTCCCGCAAAGCTAAAAGTTCTTGCCATATATTTTCTGTATTCGGTAACCAAAAGCTGCAGGAACGTATCCAACCCAGCCAGAAAAACCAGAAGGTATCGCGGTAGTGGTAATGACCTTCTTCATGGACCAAGACGGTTTCTAGCTGCTGTGGTGAAAGAGTTTGTACTAATCCCTGGCTGATGACTAATTCTGGTTGCCAAAAACCAATAGAAGCTGCGAATAATGCCTTTGTATCCAGCAAGCGGACTTGTCTACCAGCAAGATTGACTGCTGGACAGTTACGGGTGGATTTTAGAGATTGCCATCCCTGCCACAGCTGCTTGATGGCTAAGATGCCGCAAAATATTAGGTAGCTTAAGGCTAGTACGTAACTAAACCAACTTGTTTGCAATCCACCCATTTGTCCTTGCGGTCCCATGCATGCTAAAGCGATCGCTGTCATGAAAATTAGCAAGGGTGGAAATAGAAATGAAAATAACGTTTTTTGCCAGCGAAGATGCCAATTGCGCTGTGACTGTTGCCAACAGTTTCTCAGGTAACAAGCAATAATAATAGCGGTGCAAATCATCAGTAGATGCATTATTTTTCCTCCCTTGCTTTTCGTGCAGCTTGAATGCGTTGGGCTATCGCTTGTATTTTTTGCGTAGCTGCTTCGTCTAGACTATCTGCAAATGCAGCCACAACATCGGGGTTTCCTACTGCTAAAAATTGCTGCAATTGTTCGTGGGCTTTGATTACCTGGGCTTGTTGCTTTGTCAGCAAAGGTCGCCAATAAAACGCCCGCCCTTTTTTGTCACATACAAGCCAACCTTTTTCTGTGAGGCGGCGCAGGACGGTGGTAACAGAAGTATAAGCTAATTCTCGGTTGGGATCTGCCAAGATGCGATCGTGGATATCTTTAACTGTAGCCGAACCCAGTTCCCAAATTAAGTTCAAAATTTCTGCTTCCAATGGACCAAGAGACAGTTGTTTGGGACGGTAATCAGGTAAAGGTGCCATATCGATGATTTTTGTTAGTGTTGAGCAGCGAGCGCTAGTGCCATTAACTTGATTTGTGACGTATGATACAGTTTTTTTGCTTTGGTAGATGAGTGGAAGATAAATGGCTAAATATAAAATAATTCTTGGTTTTGCAGGGGTTCTTTTTTCAGATTACCTTATATGGGGCTACTGTACCGGTAACTTAGTCAATACCATTGAAAGCAAACAACTGCTATTTTTTATGACATCAAGCTAGTTAGAATGTGATCTCGGCAGTATATAGTGTTCAATCAGGTATATCCAGCGCGTGAAGCTATTTGTTTATCATACTCCGGAACTAACTCCAACAGACAAAGTGCCAGAATGTGCGATCGCGGTCGATGTGTTGCGAGCTACGACTACAATGGCGACGGTACTAGCAGCTGGAGGCGAGGCGGTTCAAGTCTTTAGCGATTTAGACCAACTGATGCAAGTGAGCGAATCTTGGCCGCCTGAAAAACGGCTGCGAGCCGGAGAACGAGGTGGTGCAAAGGTTCCTGGCTTTGACATTGGCAATTCTCCTCTTGACTGTACGCCAGAGATCGTACGGGGAAGGCGCTTGTTTATTAGCACTACCAACGGTACTCGTACTTTGCAACGGGTACAGCGCGCCCAAGCTGTATTGGCTGCAGCATTTATTAATCGCAGTGCTGTTGTCAAATATCTTCTCCAGATTCAACCAGAGACTGTCTGGATTGTCGGTTCTGGTTGGGAAGGCAGTTTTTCCCTCGAAGACACTGCTTGCGCCGGTGCGATCGCCTGCGGTATTTTGCAGCAAACTCAATCTTCACCTGATGAATTAGCAGGTAACGATGAAGTTATTAACGCGATCGCTCTTTACTCCCAGTGGAAAGATAATTTATTAGGACTTTTTCACCATGCTAGTCACGGCAAACGTTTGCTGCGCTTGAACTGTCATGAAGACCTGAAATACTGTTCTCAAGCTGACATTCTAGATGTATTACCCATCCAAAAAGAACCGGGAGTTTTAAAAAATTACTATTAATTAAATCTTGTATTATTTTATTTACCCCTTTCCAAATCCTGACTGGTAAAGGGGTGGATTTAATATTATTCTACATTCACCCAAAAATCCGCCGTCTGCACTTTCCCCTGACGATTAAATTGCATCCACAATTTATACGTTCCCGGTTGAGGAAATTTCGTTATAAAATTCACTTGTCCTTCTGGAGAATCCTGGATAGCATGGGCATGAATATAATCAGATGCTGTTAAGGGAGAGGAACTTTTAATAATAACTAAATGTCCTTTTTCTCCCAAATAAAGCTGTAAGTCTTTGACCGGTTGATTGCTAGCATTTTTGTTGGTAATATCCTGGAGAGCAAATTTTAAATTAACTTGTTTGCCAGCAAAAAGAGTTGGTTGAGAAAAATATAAATTTACCTTAGTATCAGTTAATATCTTCACATTACTATATTTTGGCAACTCGGAAGGAACTGGAGTAGAGCCAGGAATTCTTACATTCATAACACTAACTTGCTCCTCCTGTGCTCCCGTTGGTTTATATTCGCTAAAAATTGTATAATTATTAGGCTCAGGAAAATTAAATGTCACTTCAAAACGCCCGTTACCTTTATATTTTGGATGCAGATGATTAAAAATTTTCAGGTCATCACTAACAATAATTACATGCATTAATTTTTCTTGAAATTGCTCGAATTGAGTGACAGATTTTCCCTGTGGGTCTTGGATATTAATCTCCAAAGCAACAGGTTGATGGGGAAGAATTTTCTCCGGAGCAGTCAACTTTGCTTGGGTAATTGTGGAGTTTTCACTGTCATGATTAACTTCATGTTCGCTGTGATGGACGTGTGGGGACGAGTGTCTTTGTTCGGAACCTTGTTGAGAACGAACAACTGAGGAACAAGCTTGAGTAAGCAGTAATACTGCTAAGAGAGCGGTTTGAGTAAAAAAATATTTCATTGCCATCCTGAGGAAATAAGCTCTATCACAGGTAAATCCTAGCCTGAAGTTGAAAACAAGACGACAACAACGATAACTCCATTGTGTGGTTGTAGTGGGAAAATCGCCAGGAAATGTGCGTCCACTAATTTCTCGATTGAGTTTCTTCCGCAAAATTGCCCAGACTGCAGTTTCAAGCCAAGCTTAAATTGTTGCACGCTGAAATACAATTACTTAAAAAACTGGTAGGATCTCATTATCTTTTTTTCGGAAAACACTGACCTTTCCGGAAGATACTTGCAAAACCTGAAAAATTGTCCAAACAAATTTTACAGTGACTGAAGATTTACACTGATGAAAGTACGCTTTTTGTTACTTAGTATTATCAGTATTTTATTTTTCTCTGCTCAAGCAAAAGCAGCTCGCTTGGAATCGTGGCGCTTCGATCCGGTACGGAATCAACTGGATTTAACTACTGATTCCGGAGTACAACCAAAAGCTTTTGTGATTAAAAATCCTACTCGACTTGTGATTGACTTCCCGGGTACTGACATCAAAAGCAACACAATTCGTCAAAATTATAACTCGGCAGTGCGAGAAATCCGTATTGGCAAAGTTGATGCCAAAACTACCAGAATCGTGATGGAATTAGCACCGGGTTACACGGTATCCACAAAACAACTGTTGATTAAGGGGGATTCTTCCTCTCACTGGATAGTAAACCTTTCATCTATTACGCGTGAGGTTGCAAATAACCCTCTAGATAATACTGCAAATGACAAAACCATTCCACAACAAATTCCCGTTCAGGTTAGCAATGATTTGACCTTTGCTGGGGTTGTTTCTTTAGGTCAACCCATATCGCAGCTCAGTTCTGAAGTGAGAAAATTGATGAGTCGCTACAAAAACCTGGATCCGGGAATGTTTTTCTTGGATTTGGAAACGGGTGATTATCTAGATATCAATGGTGAAAAAGTATTTCCTGCAGCTAGTACGATTAAGTTTCCGATTTTAGTTGCTTTATTCGAGGATATAGATTCGGGTAGGGTGAAGCTCAACGAAATCTTGGTCATGCGTCGTGACTTAATGACTGGAGGTTCGGGAATAATGCAGTATAAGCGTCCTGGAACCAAGTTTAGTCTTTGGGAAACGGCAACCAAGATGATTACCATTAGCGACAATACTGCTACCAACATGATCATCGATCGCCTGGGTGGGAAAGCAAAATTAAATCAGCGATTTCGCAGTTGGGGATTACAAAACACCGTGATTCGCAATCTGCTGGGTGACTTTAAGGGAACCAATACAACCAGTCCTAAGGATTTAGTGCGTTTATCAGCATTGATTGTTAAAAATCAGTTACTCAGCGATGCTAGTCGCTCCCGGGTTTTAGATCTGATGAGTCGGGTGGAAAATAAAAGCTTACTGCCAAGAGGTTTGGGGAAAGGAGCAATAATTTCTCATAAAACAGGAACTCTTGGTATTGTTCTTGGAGATGCAGGTATTATTCAAATGCCTACAGGTAGACGTTATTTAGCAGGAATCATGGTGCGAAGACCTTTTGGCGATCTCGCAGCCAAGTCTTTTATTAACCAAGTTTCTCACCTGGTTTACGATTATTTCCAGCAGCCAAAGCTGACCCAATTATCTCATACCACGTTGCTTCCCCAACCAAGTTCTTCATCTAACTACTAGTTAGTAAAAAACCCGCGTCCCATCAAAAGACGCGGGAACATGGCACAATTTCCCAGCTAAACTTCGCTAGTAGATCTTTATTGACTATGGACTGCATTCACGTGACGGGAATTCGCGCCTATGGCTACACCGGATATTTGCCAGAGGAACAGGTTTTGGGACAATGGTTTGAGGTAGATGTGAAGTTATGGCTGGATCTCAGCCAAGCTGCTAAAACTGATGCGATCGCAGATACTATCGATTATCGTCAAGTTATCACTTTGGTGCAACACTTAATCAAGACATCTAAATTTGCTTTAATTGAACGTTTAGCAGGTGCGATTGCCGATTCGATTTTGCAACATTGGCAGCAAATTACCCAAGTTCAAATTGTTCTGAGCAAACCAGCTGCACCCATTCCCGATTTTAGCGGCAAAATTAGCATTGAATTAACTAAAATTAAATCCCATCTTGGAACTACAAAAAGTTATTTATAGTCAAGTTCGCAGTCGTTTTTTTAGAGAAATAGTATTAGTTGATTACTACGAAATTTCTTTCATACTTAAATTTTAATTAATGTCAAATAATTACTAAAAAATTATAATTAAAGAAAAATTATCAGTAATTTCCGCAAAACAATGTTATTTTTTATATTTATTTAATTTTCTCGATTCATAACTAAATCTGTAGTCAGATTATCAGTATTATCTTATCAGGTATATAGAGGCACTAATCAGCTGCAGCGATCGCTTTTGATAGATATGTAAAGAGCGTTTAGCCCCCAGGGAGGAAATTTAATTTTATCTAGTTCCTAGTCTTGAAAAGCATGATATAAATGCTCAAATGATTGGCTTGAGGATTCAATAATATTTTAGTTAAGTAATGGGCAGCAAGTAGAGAGATTGATTATGATAAGATTACTTCCTTGCAAGCTCCAATGATGTTGGCAAAAAAATCCGAACCTAATCAACTTGGTGTTTTTGGCATGAACGCCCCGAAAATCCTAATCGTTGAGAATGAAGAAATCGTAGCTGTATACATCAAAAAAAGTCTACAGAGGTTAGGATATATTGTTTTTGATATTATGGATTCCCAAGAAGAGGCGATCAAAAAAGTAGCAGAAACTCATCCAAACTTAGTTTTGATTGATATTTGCTTGACCAAACTAATAAATAGCATGCAAGTAGCAGACATGATTCAAAAAAAATTTCAAATACCAGTTTTATATCTAGCGGACACTTCAACGTATAATATATTACATCAAACTTTTTGTAAAGAACCTTGGAATTACATCATTAAACCGTTTGCTGAAAAAGATCTGCACGTGGCCATAGAAATTGCTCTTAATCAACATAAAAACCACAAGAAATTGCTCTTAGAAAAACAAAGGCTGCTGTCAATTATTCATAGTATGAGCTGTGCAGTGGTAGTAACAGATGTTAATACTTACATCCAAATTATGAACCCAGAAGCAGAAATGCTTACAGGTTGGCAGGAACAGGAGGTTGTAGGAAAATATTTAGCAGAAGTTTTACCTTTAATAGACAAAGATACGGGAGAGAATATTAATAATTTAGTTAGGCGAGCGATTGAAACAAATACAGTCATAAAGTTACCAGAAAATTGTATTTTAATTACCAAAAATAATACAGAAGTATTAATTGGTGATAGCATTGCACCAATTCGCGATCGCTTTGATAAGGTTACAGGTGCAGTTTTAGTACTTCGGGACCTAACCCAACGCAAGCACTATGAAGCTCAACTACTTCACAACGCTTTTTACGACGGACTGACAGCACTACCCAACCGAGTTTTATTTTTGGATCGTCTCAAACAAGCCTTTGAACGTTGTAAAAGAAGGCAAAACTATCACTTTGCTGTTTTATTCTTAGATTTGGATGGCTTTAAGGGGATTAACGATCGCTTTGGACACAGCATGGGAGATGACTTTTTAGTGGCGATCGCTCGGCGCTTAGAGTCATGCTTGCGCAGTGAGGACACAGTTGCTAGATTTGGTGGCGATGAGTTTGCAGTACTGTTAGAAGACATCAAAGACGTTAGCGATGCGATCAACGTTGCCAACCGTATTCAGGAAACGTTAAGGTTACCGATTTACCTTAACGGATATCGATTGCTGACCACAGCTAGCATCGGTATTGCTTTAAGTTGCCACGGTTACGAAGATCCAAAGAACCTGTTGCGGGATGCAGATATTGCTATGTACCGCGCAAAGGAACAAGGAAAAGCAAGTTACATTATTTTTAACTATTGCTCTATTGTACCAGAAAAGTAGTTTGTTGAGGTGGAGTTTTTTAGGGCTAAAGCCCTTACTAAAAACTGGTTTTAGCAGGGCAAGGGGGATAGTGGATGGTGGTTAGTTACTGTCCTATTTCCCTTCTTAAAGCCTTTTGCCTTCTAATAACTACTTTACTCCTGGGGGTGCGAGTAGATTAATTTAAGTAAAGCAATTCTCAAATTTTGATTTTGGAACTCCACGATGGTGGAACAATTAAAGCCTCGCTATTCAGTTGCTTGGATTAACAAAATTGCTGAAGTTCCCCAAAGTGCTTGGGACGCCTTAGCACTTCCACTGCAAACTCCGTTTTTAGAGTGGGAGTGGTTGAACAATTTGGAAACTTCTGGTAGCGCCACAGCCAAAACAGGGTGGTTACCAAATCATTTGACTTTTTGGCGAAACGGAACGCTGATTGCTGCTGCTGCTTTGTACCTAAAAGGACACAGTCAAGGTGAATTTGTCTTTGACCACCAATGGGCGGATCTAGCACAGCGCCTTGGCGTGCGTTACTATCCAAAGATGTTGGGGATGACGCCATTTACTCCTGTGGAGGGATATCGATTTTTGATCGCTCCTGGTGAAGATGAAAATGAAATCACGGAAGCGATGGTACGGGAAATTGATGCTTTTTGCTACAAGCACCGCATCAGTGGCTGTCATTTTCTGTTTGTCGATCCGCAATGGCGTTTGTTTATGGAACGTCTGGGTTTTACTGCTTGGCTACACCACAGCTACATTTGGCAAAATCTAAGCTTTACAACTTTTGATGATTATTTGGCAATTTTTAATGCTAACCAGCGCCGCAATATTAAACGGGAACGCAAGGCTATAGAAAAAGCCGGTTTGCGGTTACAACCATTAACCGGGGATGAAATTGCCAAATCTTTTTTGGAGCTGATGTATGAATTTTATGCTGATACGTGTGATAAATTTGGTTGGTGGGGTAGTAAATACTTAACAAAGCGCTTTTTTGAACAATTGCACGTCCGTTATTGCCATCGCGTGTTGTTGTTCGCTGCTTATGGGGAACAAGAAAATCAGCCGCTGGGTATGTCCTTTTGTTTATATAAGGGCGATCGCTTGTACGGGCGGTATTGGGGTAGTTTTCAAGAAATAGATTGCTTGCATTTTAATGCTTGCTATTATGCTCCGATTGAGTGGGCGATCGCTAACGGTATACAGATTTTCGATCCTGGTGCTGGCGGACGTCACAAGAAACGCCGTGGTTTTCCTGCTACGCCCAATTATAGTTTGCATCGCTTTTACAATCAACGTTTGCAACAAATTTTGTATCCTTACATTTGGGAAGTGAATGAGTTGGAACAGCAAGAAATTGAGGCAATTAATGCGGAATTACCGTTTAGTAAAAGGGAGAATTGAAGCCAAACAATACTTTTGTGTGCAGTCCTTGACATTTCTACCACAAAATGTCAATACTCACTATTTCCAATTGCTTTGGTAATAATTTTTTTGTTGCTGTATCGTTCGCTGCTGTCCATTTTTATTTTCGTTAGGAAGTAAAATAGCAGCAGCTTTTTATTAATCTCAAGCTACTGTTGACTATTGCTGTTGACGGTTTAGTACCTAACACAGCTTGTAGTGATTAGAAAGGCTATTGAGCTTACATCCCAAGAGTTAAGTTTTGTGGTTTATTTATAATAAAAAACGAAAGAAAATAAATCTTTTGATTAAGTTTTTAACAATTTAAACAAGGCTATATCCTTCATCCTTAGTACAATTTAATACATAGGAAGTGAAATGTCCAGTTGCAGTTCTGTGATACTCCCGAGCAAACCACAGACTGCAAACAACACATTGGAAGATAGGAATTACACTTGAGAAAGGGTAAAAATCCTCAAGCAACATTGGTTTTAACAGTGATTATGGGTTTGAATTGGGAAGATTTAGCAGCAATAGATGAAAAACTTTCTCAGCGCCATTTGGAACTTGACCCTGGTGGCTATTTTATTATTTATTTGGATCGGGAATCGAAATTAATTTGTGCTAAGCATTTCACGAATGTAATTGACGAGCGTGGTTTAGCTGTGGATCCGGAAACGGGGAAGGTGATCCCCGCACGCGCAAAGGTGCAACGAACTCCCACTACCCTGTTTACTGGTAAGACAGCAAAAGAACTTTGCGTACGTATTTTTGAACAAACGAAACCTTGTCCGGTAACTCAATTAGCTCACGCAGCTTATTTAGGTCGAGAATTTGTGCGTGCGGAGATAGCTTTGGTGACAGGACAAGAGTACGTCCAAGATTAATTGGAAATAAGGAGTGGGTGGTGGTTGGTTAATATCCGCAAGTCTGGTTTCAACAAAACAAAATTGACGAAGAATTCGTGGAGGCGATCGCCTGTTTTTGGTTTCACCTGCTTGTTACATGCATCTGTAATGGGAGGAGAACCCCAAAAATTTGCACAGCAAATTTTCGGGGACCCCGTTTGGGAGCTGCAAAAAGTTCCAAGGTAAAACCTTTTCCAGATTCCAGATTATGGCAATAATACAGACTGTGCTAGAAACCATCAGGAAGTGGCAAACAAAAGTTATCCCTAGTGATAAAAAGCTAACACCAGTTGATATTACCAGCGAATATCAAAATTGGCGTAATAGCTTTTTGTGGCAAAGATTGAACTTATGGTTGTGTCTCGCCCTTATCTGTGTTTTTACGTTTAGCTTGCGAGATATTTATAACTTTTTCTTTCCCCTGAAGGAATTTCAAAACTTACCAGAGGTACTCAGGACTCAGGTGCTTGTCATGGATGTTTTCATGCTGCTGAGTCTGGCTATCTGTTTAGCTTTGCGTCAAACTAAAATTGGTCGCTCGTATCCCGGGATATTATTTTTGATATCGTCTTGGTCAATCGGCCTTTTACCGCAAATTTTTACCACTTTTAAAGGTTTTGCGCTTCCCGATACTCTAGCTTGGTCACTTTTGTTTCTCAGTCAAGCGACATTCATACCAGTACGCTGGGTTCTTCATTTTTTGTCTCAGCTTGGTTTGTTGAGTTACTATTTTGGCGTCAATACAGTATTGGGACTGCAATTACCACTACCAGAGTATCCGGAAATATACAATGTTACCTTGATTTTGTATTTATTCTGGTTGTGTGCTATATGTGACATTAGTGTTTACTTGTACGATCGCCTGCAACGCTCTGAGTTTTATGCTCGTAAGGAATTAGAATTTGCTTACCAGAAACTCAGAGTTGCTGAAGCCAAATACCGCAGCATATTTGAAAATGCCATTGAAGGTATTTTCCAAAGCTCTCCCGAGGGACGCTACCTAACTGTGAATCCAGCGCTAGCACGTATTTACGGATACTCTTCACCGGAGGAGGTGATCGCAAATTTCACCGATATCGAACATCAATTGTATGTAAATCCCCGGCGACGTGGAGAGTTTGTACGTTTGATCGAGCAGTACGGTAGCATTTCCGAGTTCGAGTCCCAAATCTACCGTCGAGATGGTAGCGTGGTCTGGATTTCAGAGAAAGCGTACGCCGTGCGTGACGAAAAGGGAAAACTGCTTTACTATGAAGGGCTAATAGAAGATATAACCAAACGCAAGCAAGCAGAAGCAGCTTTGCAAGAACAATTAGATTTCTTACAAGTTCTCATTGACACCATACCTGCTCCGGTTTTCTATCAAAATACCCAAGGCTTGTACATCGGTTGTAATAAAGCTTTTGAAGAAGCTTTGGGTTTGACAAAACAACAGATTTTAGGTAAGAGTGTATATGATTTAGCTCCCACAGAACTTGCCGAGCAATACCATCAAGCAGATATTGCACTGTTTGCCCAACATGGTGTTCAGAGTTATGAAAGTTCTTTAGTCTACAAAGATGGTAAAAAGCATGATGTGATTTTTTATAAAGCAACGTTCTCAAAGGCGGATGGCGCTTTAGGTGGATTGGTGGGAGTGATTTTAGACATTAGCGATCGCAAGCGTACGGAAGAAGCGCTGAGAGTCTTTTTCCATGCAGTTTCCCACGATTTGCGCAATCCGGTGCTGGGAACGCTCATGGTACTGAAGAATTTGCTTTCGCGTTCGCAACAACAAGAAATTACCATTCCCCGCACAATTTTGGAACGGATGGTACAAAGCAGTCAACGACAATTGAACTTGATTAACTCGCTTATGGAAGCTCACGCAAGCGAAGTCAAAGGTGTTTCCCTACAACTACAACCAGTTAAACTGCACGCTGTTGTGGAAGAAGCTCTCGCGGAATTGCAACCCATAATAGCAGAAAATCAAGCAACTCTTATTAATTTAGTAAAAGAAGATTTGCCATCAGTCAATGCCGATCCCACTCAACTGTGGCGAGTGTTCTCTAATTTAATTACTAATGCGGTCAAACACAATCCCCCAGGCTTACACATTATTATCAATGCCACACAACAGAAAGATAAAATTTATTGCACTGTCTGCGATAACGGTGTCGGATTGAATTTGCAACATAGTGAAAAGCTTTTTGAGCTTTACTTTTGGGGTACTAACAACCGCAGTTCCGTCAGTTTGGGACTGGGATTGTATTTGTGTAAACGAATCATAAACGCTCACGGTGGAGAAATTGGCGTCAAAAACAACCCCACAGCAGGGGTAACGTTTTGGTTTACGTTACCTGTGCAAGGTCAAGAATAATTTCTCATTCCCGGAGGTCTTTTTGGCTAAAGGTCAGCGCTGTTTGCTTCCGGGTCGAGACTGTAATCAAGAGTATTATCTGCACAACAATCAAACACGATTGCAAACTTAGCATCAGGCCACAACTGACGCAGACGTTGCAAATGTCCTTCTGCATCAGAACGAGTACGAAATCTGGCTACCACAATCCTTTGTTGCTCTACAGACAAGCGCACTAGCGCCCAAGCATTTAAACGCTGCTTGTAAGCTAGCGCCTGATTTTTGAGTCTGGTCTCGTTGTTAGAAGTGTTTTGTGTCATGATGAAGTTATCCATAAAGTGCATCAGTCGATGGCGTTGGTGAGTCTCTTGGCGGGGATACACCAGCGCCTGCTTCGTAAAGCAACTATCTAGTTAACACGCTTGTAACGGGGATTTGCAATCCCGAAAAAGGGCAATTGAGAGAGAAACTGATGTAGCTAGCAAGCAAGATACACCCCATCTACTCAATTTGCAATTTTTAGGTAAGGTAAAACACAGCTAGCTGCAAGATGGTAAGATATGGTAGTTACTCAGCCGGCTTGATTTGTATCAAAGCACAGAATTAAAGTTAGTGCAAGGCAAATTGGCCTTTTTTTCAGATATATAAATTGACAAAGTAGGTTTTTCTTTGCAAATACCAATATCCGAGCAGCACACGAACAATGCAAACGCGTCTTATTAAGTGGCGATCGCCTATTTGGATTACTGCTCAAATTCTGTAATTTCATTACTCAGTATTTCCGTACCGTCGATGATTTCACAAGAAAAAACCGGAAATGACCGGTAGATTTTTGTTTTTTTTACAACTTGAGATGCGCAGGTGCTACAAATCGGTTGCATATGAGTTGCCATAAAGTATCGATTCGCATAATATGCGTATAGTTCTAATGTAGGGGAACAAAAAGCTAACTTCTTCAAAGATGCTGCAACTTGTTTCTAGCTCCAAAGCTTGACTGGAAAAAGGTTAAACCTAAGAAATAGGATTGTTTGAAAAACTCCTGAATATTAGGAGAATCACCAAGACGGAAACGCTATTGAAAATGATTTACAAATGAATAGAAAGATATATGTCCACAGTTTTGCAAGTCAATGAAAGGACGTTTGCTACCGATGAAGTTTTATCACTGTTAACTCAATACCAGCTGGTTCCGCAGTTGGTCAGAGAAATGGTGATTGATAAAGCGATCGCAGACATCGAGTGTACACCAGAGGAAACAAAACTTGCCTGTCAGCTATTGGCGAAGGAATATCAACTTTCCTGCGCACAAATGCTGAAAGAGTGGTTGCAAAAAAATGGAATGGAATTTCAGCAGTTTGAAACTATTGCTGTGCGGCGACTCAAACTAGAAAAATTTAAACATATGAAATGGGGAAGCGATATAGAATCTTATTTTCTACAACGCAAACCCATGTTAAACAGAGTTGTTTTTTCACTGCTGAGGACTTCTAATCTAGATATAGCTCAGGAACTTTGCTTTCGCCTTCAAGAAAAAGAAGAATCTTTCGCTCAATTAGCAAGAAAATACACTGAAGGTCCAGAAGCAGAAACAGATGGTTTAGTTGGCCCTGTAGAGTTACAAACAATTTATCCAAGCTTGGCAAAAATTTTATCTTCTATCCAACCGCAGCAATTGTCACCACCAATCCAAATAGATAAGTGGATCGTCATCGTTCGTCTAGAAAAATTGTTAGTAGCTAAATTGGATCGTCCCATGCGTCAGCGACTGTTAAACGAACTTTTTCATCGTTGGTTGCAAGAGCAATTAACAGCAATCAACTGGCAAATTTTTCAAGAGTGTTAGTTGTTGTCAATTGTTTGACCTGTAATTTACCACTCGGAATTGAAAAATTAATTGGTCATGACAGATACTATTCCAAATTCCTTTCAAGAATTTCTCAGCAGTATCAATGATTTTGAAAAATTACCAACAGAAGCTATTATTGATTTATCACAACATGTTCAACCTTGGCGCTATTATATAGGTCAAAAAATTATCGGTCAAGAAAAAAAACCAGATAGTGTAATTATTATTTATCAAGGTAAAGGACGACTTTTGGGTTACGATCCCCGCACGAGTATACCTATTACTTTGGAATTGCTGGAACCGGGAGCAATTCTCGGTGAAATTAGTTTGTTGCGAGAGGTTGCTTGCGAAACAGCGATCGCTTCCACAGAAGTTATCTGTTTGACGATCAATGCGACGCAATACCTGCGTTTATTCACACAATACCCGGCTTTTGCTCAAACCCGCAAGCATCGCTGCCATTTCGTGGAAATTTTTGATATCTTAGCTGCGCAACCACAACTACAAGTTCAAGCAAGCGCAAACCTCAAACAGCTCGCTCAAACAGCGCTACCGCAAGCAAAGGTACATTACCTAACACCAGGAAAAACACCATCTCAGCAGTTAGATAAGGAATACCTGTGGTTTGTCAGTGGTGGTGGAACACTCACTGATTTTCCTTTCGGTTCTCGCTTGGAATTGAGCGATGCTAAAACCATGCTTGCAGTTAGCAGTCAAAACCCAGTACGTTTAATTGGTTTGCGTTCGTCAGATTTGTTAGTACCCAACAATAGCAAGCAAATACAACAACCAACCCCCCATACAAACAGATTTGACCTTCGGGAAGATTTACAAATCCCCTACGCACCAAAACTCGAAGAAATCAACCGCACTACTACCAACCAAACAAGGAAAAGTAAAAAGTACCCATTGATAAGTGCAAAGGGACAATTAAAAATCGCGATCGCTTGTTTTCAAATGCTTTGTCAGCATTTGCAAATACCGTTTAGACCAGAGGTAATTCATCGTGTTCTCACAGATCAAATCAAACATCAAGGTAGTATATCTCTTCAGCTGTGTGCTTATCTAGCAGAATTGATAGGACTGAAAGCGCAACTAACAAGTATACCCACCGTCAACATCACGCGCATTCCTACTCCAGCACTGATTAGCTACAATCAGGGTTTTGCTATTATCTATGAAGTAGGGGCAAATACCGTTGTTGCTGGAATTCCGGAAAGGGGTATCTTACATTGCCAAAAAGAAGAATTCCTTTCCCAACTAGACGTTGAAGAAGGTAGTTATCCACCGCGAATCAAAGTACTGTTACTATCTGTTACAAATATCACTCCCAAGCAGCGCTTCGGGTTCCAATCATTTCTTCCTTATTTATCGCGTTATCGCCGCGTACTTTTAGAAGTATTTGTAGCTTCTTTTTTTGTGCAATTAGCAGCACTAGCTAATCCGCTAGTTATGCAATTGATAATTGATAAGGTTATAGTTCAAAACACTATTAATACTTTACATATCTTAGGTGTATTGCTCTTAGTTATCAGCTTGTTTGAAGCTGTAATTACCACACTCAAAACTTACTTGTTTGTTGATACTACCAACCGTATCGATCTCGGTTTAGGAGCGGAAATTATCGATCATTTACTACGCTTACCCCTGTGTTATTTTGAATCTCGCTCTGTCGGCGAACTTTCTACCCGGATCAATGAATTAGAAAACATCCGCAAGTTTCTGACAGGTACTGCTTTAACAATAGGATTGGATGCCTTATTTTCGGTAATTTATATTATCGTAATGCTGATTTACAGCTGGCAACTTACTCTAGTCAGCGTTGGCATAATTCCCATATTTATAATTATAACTTTATTTGCCTCTCCTATAATTAGAAAACAATTACGTACCCAAGCAGAGCGTAACTCCAAAACCCAATCTTATTTAGTAGAAGTAATGACAGGAATCCAAACTGTCAAAGCACAAAATATTGAATTGCGAGCGCGCTTTTGTTGGCAAGAACTTTACGCTCGTTATGTTATCGCCAGTTTCCAAACAACAATCACTTCTAGTTTAGCCAATTCTACCAGTAACTTTCTCAACAAACTCAGTAGCTTGTTAATTTTATGGATAGGAGCTTATTTAGTACTCAAAGGAGAATTAAGCCTAGGAGAATTAATTGCATTTAGAATTATCTCGAGTTACGCTACTAGTCCAATACTACGGTTAGCACAACTATGGCAAAGTTTTCAAGAAACCGCCCTGTCGCTGGAGCGTTTGAGCGATATCGTCAACACACCGCAAGAAGCTGAACGCGATCGCCATAATATTTCCCTACCTGCTATTGAAGGAGCAATAAAATACGAAAATATTACTTTCCGTTTTCACCCAGGTGGACCTTTACAACTTTGCAATGTTAATCTTGATTTTCCTGCTGGTAAATTTATTGGAATTGTCGGACAAAGCGGCGCAGGTAAAAGTACTTTGATGAAATTATTAATTAGGCTGTATGAACCAGAAGCAGGTAGAATTTTAATTGATGGTTATGATATTTCTAAAGTAGAACTTTATTCTTTGCGAAGACAAATTGGTGTAGTTCCTCAAGACACACTTTTGTTTGACGGTACAGTACAAGAAAATATTGCTTTAATTCATCCTGACGCCACAACCGAGGAAATTATAGAAGCTGCAAAAATAGCAGTAGCTCACGAATTTATAATGAAATTGCCTCACGGTTACAATACTCGTGTAGGTGAAAGAGGTGCAGCGCTTTCTGGAGGACAAAGACAAAGAATAGCGATCGCGCGCTCAGTTTTGCAAAAACCAAAATTATTAGTCCTAGATGAAGCAACCAGCGCTTTAGATTATTCTACGGAAAGAGAAGTTTGTCTCAATTTAGCAAAGGCATTTCAAGGAAAAACTATCTTTTTAATCACCCATCGCCTCAACACTATTAAAAATGCAGACGTTATCGTGGTTATGGATAGTGGTAAGGTAATTGAACAAGGAACTCATGAAGAATTAATAGCTCTGAAAGGTCATTATTACTACTTGTATCAGCAACAAGAAATGAATTTTTAAAAACAAAAATAGCTAAATTATCATGAGTATTAATAATTCTCCTAACCATTCTCAAAACGGAAAACAAAAAAAACACTATTAATACCATCTGCACATTATCTTGAGCAATCAGAAATAATATTACGCCAATCACCATTTTGGTCACGTGCTATTATGCTATCTCTAATTGGGTTGGCGTCGTTTGGAATTGTATGGGCAAATTTTGCTACTATGGAACAAGTAATTTCAGCCACAGGGCAGTTAAAACCAGAAGGAACTGTCAAAGAAATTCAAGCACCAGTAAATGGAGTTGTAAAAGCCGTTTATGTAAAAGACGGACAATCAGTAAAGCTTGGAGATTTGTTGTTAGTTTTTGATACGACTGCTAATAATGCTGAATTATCATCTTTGATAAAAATCCGTGCTTCGTTATGGCAAGAAAATCAAATTTATCGCCGCTTGCTTAACCCCAATTCTAATTTGGCTACCACCGTGCAGATGATGCAGGATAAGTTACCAAAAGAAGTTGTATTTCTATTAAAAAATCGCACAGCATTAATTGCAGAAAACCAATTGTTGGAAACAGAATTTAAAAAAGAAAATCCCACCCATTTGGAAATTGATGAAAAATATCGTCTCGAGGCCGCTCAACGAGAGTCATTTTCTCGCACGCAAGCAGCAAAATTAGCAGTGGAACAAATCAAAAAACAACTTGCTCAAAATCAAGTTAAACTCAACAACGTTAAGGATAGTTTAGCTATTGAAGAACAAATTTTAAGTAAAATCAAAAAACTAGCAGAAGAAGGTGCGATCGCTCAGCTTCAATATCTGCAACAACGACAGAAAGTACAAGAAATTAAGGCACAAATAGCCCAATTCAAAGAGGAAAAAAACGTTTACAATTCTACATCCAACAAGGACAACAACAAGTGGATAACACTATAGCTATCACCGATAAAAATATTTTAGATAAGATAGCTGAAAACAAAAAGCAGATTGCAGAAATAGACAGCCAATTTACTAAAAATCTAATAGAAAATCAAAAAAAATTAGCAGAAGTTAACAGCAAAATTTCTCAAATTAAACTCAACCTTAAATATCAAGAAGTTCGTGCACCCATAAACGGAACAGTTTTCGATTTACAAGCTAAAAACCCTGGGTTTGTGGTCAGTACTACTCAAAAGCTACTCCAAATTGTACCAAATGAAAACTATGTTGCCGAAGTTTTTATCACTAACAAAGATATTGGCTTCCTGCGTCCCGGAATGAAAGTTGATGTCCGTATCGACTCCTTCCCTTATAGCGAATTCGGTGATATCAAAGGAACAGTTTCCTGGGTAGGTTCAGATGCATTACCACCAGATAATATCCATCCGTATTATCGTTTTCCTGTTAAAGTTCGCTTAGAACGACAATCTCTAGATATTAAAGGTAAAACCCTCACACTCCATTCAGGTATGTCTGTTAGCACTAACATTAAAGTCCGCGAACAAAGAACGTTAATAAGCTTATTCACAGACCTGTTTGCAAAACAAATAGATAGCTTGAAACAGATACGTTAACTAGAGAACCTCTTGTCCAAAGATAACTTTATACCTAACTTAATCGGAGTAAAATATGGTTCTTTCCAACAGCATCACACTAGGAACACCAGGTAGTGACCTACAAATAGGGTTTCCCGCTAATTTTGAATTAATTTTTGCTCGTGCTGGAAACGATTTGATTTACGGTTACGATCCTATTACTAGCAAAACTCAAAGCGTCCACGTAGATATATTATCCGGTGATGTATTTGATAGCTCGCCAGGAGAGTATACACTTCTGACTCAGAATACATTATCTATTCTCCAAGGAAACATACCAGCATCAGCGTCGATATGGAAAGACACGTTTGTCCTTGGAGATGACAATCAAGCTTACTATACCGACCAGGGTTTTTTGGGCTTATCAAAGTTTGCTATCATTTTAGATTTCGATCCCAATCGAGATACCATACGGCTAAACGGTAAACCAGAAGACTACAGATTGGTAAACTTCAGACCTTTCTTAGGTTTTCTAGGTTTCCAAGGAGAAGCTATCTTTCGAGTTAAAGATGGATATCCCGATCTTATCGCCTACATTAACGAGCGTCCCAACGAAAGATTAAATTTAAACGCTTCCTATTTCCAGTATGTAAACCACGACTCAGATAACCAACCAGCAGAAAACAAAATTAAACAATTCGGAACAGAAGGTGTTGATTTTAGTACTGGTGTTGCCACAGATCCTTCCGGTAATGTCTATTTAACAGGATTTACAAGCGGTAACTTGCAGGGAACCAATCAAGGACTTTTTGATGCTTGGGTAGCAAAATATGATAGTAATGGCTATAAGTTATGGGGTAAGCAGATAGGAACGCCTGTTACAGATACAGCCTTTGCAATAGTCACAGATAATGATGGAAATTTTTACCTCACAGGAGCAACAGGAGGAAATTTATTTTCCCCTCACCAATCTGAAGGTAGTGACACTTGGATTGCTAAGTATAACAGTAATGGCGATCTAGTGTGGGGTAAGCAATTTGCAATTCCAGGAACTATTTCTACGCAATCTAGGAGCCTGACTCTGAATATAGATGAAGGAGGTAATATTTACTTATCAGGAACAGCAACAAAGGAAAATCAAAGACCAGATATATTTCCTTTACCTACTCAAGTTGATTCCTGGGTCAGTAAATTTGACCCCAATGGTAACCAGCAGTGGTTGACCCAATTCGGAAGTTTCTTTTTTGACGAAGCGTTTGGAACCGCCGTAGATAAAAACGGAAATACCTATACCACAGGATGGACTCAAGGATTAACACAACCAGCAGATCCGTCGCGAAATTTTTTAAACTACGATGGCTTCTTAACAAAGACGGATACCAACGGTAACATTCAATGGATAAAACAATTCGGAAGCAATAATAATGGCATCGAATTTCCATGGGATATAGCTACCGACAGCGAAGATAATATCTACGTTGCAGGATGGACCACAGGCTCTTTTGAACCAGGTTCTCCAAACAGCAATCAACCAGTAATCGGTAGTCAATCCTATGACCTTTGGCTTGCTAAGTATCTTCCAGACGGAACTCGACAGTGGGTGCAACAGTTCGGTACTCAAGGTGATGATGGTACCTACTTATCAAACATGAAAATTGATGCAAACAATAATATTTTCTTGATAGGCTACACTAACGGTCAGTTAGGAGAAGGTAGTCAGGATAACGCTTACAATGCTTGGGTAGGGAAGTTTGATACTAATGGTAACGAGAAGTGGATTCGACAGTTTGGAACCCCAGGAAGATTTGATAATCCTACTGGTATCACAGTTGACAATTTTGGCAATCTCTACGTTAGTGGAATTACTGATGGCTCCTTAGGAAGTGAAAACGCTGGTTCTGTAGATGCCTGGGTGGCTAAGTTGAATGCAGACACTGTAGAACTACAGCAGTTTAATTTCGATACGAACAATTCTTTGAGTACTGCTAATGCTAGCGTCACTCCCACACTCGATGTAAGTAATAATATCGTTACTAGCAAACAATCAACTAGTGATAATGGTTCTATCAATCTCACCAGTGGTATCAGCACAAATAGTAATTTATTGAATTACGAACAATTAGTTTCGAATATTACTGGAATACTTAACTTAAACGTTCAAAACTCTTTTTCCGCAGATCTAGATTCTCCATCCATAAATAATACAGTCCATCATTGTACTGTATAGCAATTCTCTATTATTCCTGAAAGGGATCTATAGTTACCGTTTGTAGCTTTAGGTCCCCATTTCAATTAACTTTACTCCTCCTTGATGGTAAATTTCTTTGCCACAGTTATTTACCTTACTATTGTTTTTTGCAGCTAAAAGATAGCGAATTCTATATTCCTTAGTAATCTGGGAAGGACAACCTTGTCTGAATAAAGCATTTTTCCATGCCAATAATTTATACCACCTCAAAACATCCCGGTCAGTACTCGGCACAAATTTATCTAAAACTAATGTTGGTCTATCATACCGTCTTTCGAATGATAAGATATTCGGATTCCAAATTAATTCAGAATCTTTCTCTAAGTCAGGGTCGATAAGAAAAATATCAGTTGGTTTGCTACTTCGAATAATTTGCTCCAGATTTAAGTTATCTTTGGGATGAAAAATTTGATGAAAATCTAATGCCTGAGCTTGTTTGTTTAAAAATTTATAAGCTGTATAACCAGATGGAGATGGCAGCAGCAAACAACTAATGATAATTAAAATAACAAAAATAATTTGTAGAGATTTGTTTGAGATTCTATTTTTAATAAATAAAGCATACAAACACAGAGTTAGAAATAAAGTAACGCTAGCAGGCCTAAAAAGATAGAACTTTCCTAAAACACCTTGTTTATCAAAAAAAGAAATCAATAAGCTAAGGAAAAAATAAATATCTAAAGTTAAAATTAGTTTGGAAAATTCTTTTTCTATTCGACTCTGAGAAGACCGATATAATAAAGCCGAAGTCGTCGTCAAACCAGATAATAAAATTATACCTGGGAACCAATACTTCACAAATACTTCTTTGCTGGCAAAAGGAGCAACATGGTGGGGTGCTCGAAAGTAGGAGTAAATCCAATTAGCAGACAAAGTTGAATGAGTAGCATTTTCAGCGTGCAGATGTCCAAACGCAATTATCAAAAAGAGTGGAGTGCAAAAAACAAAATATTTAAGAGAGTCAATTAGAGTTTGCTTGAAATTTTTTGTCCAGTAAAGTTGAGCTAAGCATGTAATTAAAAACCAAAATCCTCCGACTAAAAAATGAAAGTATGTTGCTAAGACAAGCAATAAGTAAGAATTACTAAATTTTTTTTGCAGCGAACTAGAAAAACTAAAGAACACAAAGGGATAGGCTAAGGTTTTTGGCTCAAATCCTCTAAATAACCATTCTCCTCCTAAGATGCTCTCACCTAGCCAAAAAAATGTCAAAATAATAACACAGGAAGCAGTAATGGAAAGTTTGAGATTTTTAAAGAAGAAAACAAGCGAAGTAGAATAAAGTAAAGTGACAACAATACGACCAAGGGCGTGTGTCCATTCAAATCCTATATTTTTAATACTAAAACCAGTTAAATATTCAAAAACAAATCGATGGTTGGCAGTATCTCTTAAAGCACTGATTTTAGCTATATCCTCAGAACCAAACTTTCTCCAGGCGTATCCTAAATATTGTTCTTCATTACCATTCCATAAATTGGGTGGCATCATGAGGGTAATGAGACTAAATATGAGGATAAAATGGAATATATTATTTTGGTGTTTAGATAAGAAATACTGGAATTTTGACAATTTCATGTTCCTAGTTGCCTTTGCTAATATGAGGGTGATTTTTTACCGAATTTTATTTTTACCAATTAAAAGAATTGATTTTCCAAAGCGGTATCCAAAAAGAGGATCGAGTTTTCGAGATATAGTGACCATAAATTTATCCCATATTTTTATTTGCTTTAAAGTCGGTTGACTTTGCTTTAAAATTAACTTGTTTCCTATGCTGGCTAGCAAACCAACACAATCTAAGTAGGCAATTTTGATAACTTCTATGTTAGGAGGTATAATTGCCTGAAGTGTTTGTTTGTTGTAGCGACGGTAATGACCAATAGCTGCATCAAAGGAAGTAAACAACCATTGATGAGCTGGACTTAAAATAATTAATTTCCCATTGGGTTTAAGATGTTGAGATGCTTGAATTAATTCTTCTTTATCATTATTAATATGTTCTAAAACATCGATATATACGATAGAATTAAAGAATTGATTTTTGTTTAATAAGGAAATGCTTCCATTCCAGGCACAGTAGTTGGTCATATTCAATGAACTAATAAAGTATTCTAGAATTTGAAAAAGCTTTTTGTCCGGTTCTAAACATAACCAATTACTGTATTGGCAACTACAAAACAAGCGCGTGTTGCTTCCTATTCCTGCCCCCACTTCTAAAACGTCTCCTTTGATATATTCGCTCAATAAATGTTTAATATATTTTTTCCAATTGATGACTTGAGAAAATAATTCTAGCTCCGTACCTGTATAAGTAAATTGATTCATGATTTTAAATTCATTAAAGTATCAACGTAATCTTTGTAGTCACGTGCTGGAATAATGATAGAACTGTTACGGTTAGATAAAATAATCATGCTAAAAACTGCTCCGAGCGAAATTAGTTGTAAAAGAGATACTAGTACTAGACCTGACGTATAAGTTGCCCAACCAGGTATTGCTAAATTAGTAAATATTTTAATAATTAAGACAATGCACAATACCAATAATAAAATTACGAAGAAAATAGCAGTAACTATCAAAATTCTTGTGGCAACTATATCTCCGTACACTGCAATGGAACTTAAACCGTGAGTTATCAGTGAGACTAAGTTCATCTTTGAGTTTCCGGCTAATCGTTTTGTGCGGGGTACATTGATTTCTAAATATGGAATTCGAGAGCGATATATACCTGATGAGTAATGATTCCAAATTTCGGAAATGACTACGGCATTTTTCAATAAAGAAACCGGGATTAAGCTAAAATTACCAACACAAATTTCTCTACCTGTTAAAAGCCAATAAAGTTGTTTGTAAAGAAAATAAAAAAACTTGAAAGTAGTGCTTTCAGAACGCTTTGTACGTTTAGCAAAAATAATTTTATCTCCACCGGTTTTGTCAAAGGCATGTAAAAGACGTTTGATTTCAAAAGGATTATCTTCTCCATCACCATCCATGACCACAACGCAGTTGCAGTCTAAGTGATGGTAGAGGTAAGACAAGCCAACTGCGATCGCTCGCTGATGACCCAAATTCCGACGAAGTCGAAGAATACTGACTGCTTTAATTTGATTGTGTTTTTGATGAAGAAGTGAGTGAGGAATAGGCTTAGTAGAATAGTCATCAACAATAAGGACTTGAATACTTGTTTCTTGGGTAAATACAATTTCATTGATAAGTAGTAGTAGCTTTTCTAAAGCCTCCCAATCATTCAACACGGGAATCAAGATCGCTAGTTTTCTTTCATTTAAAAAAAACGTATTTAATGATTGATTGGGAATTGGTAGTTTGTGTCGATCCGATTGTGGTTCTAGTTGATGCAGGCGCCGTTCCATTTCTTCAATCAGGACTTTTACTGTAGTTGGGGTTTTTCTCCAATCTTCAGGAGGAATTTGATAATAATCAAAAGCTTGCTGCTTGTTCATTTTGATTACCTCCTATCGTGTTCTACTTTTTATTGAAACAGGAGAATTATTACTAACTTGATGCAAATTTGCTCGTACAAATATCACAATCAAAAATGCTCCCGCAAGCAAGGCAAAACTAGCGACTAATACAACTGCTCGCAGACCTGAAACAAACGCGTCGCCTATTGCTTGATGCAGGACAGCTCTAGAGATATGGAGTGGAAGGTGACTGGAAACTATAGTTGCACCGTGGAGGGTGCTGACAATAATTTGTTCTTGCAGCTTTGCAGGTATACCCCAAGCTGAGAGCGATCGCTCCAAATCCAGACTCAGCAGTTGTGTCAAAATCGTTCCTTGTAAGGCAATTCCCAAAACACTGCCAAGACGATTGCTAACACCGAGTACTGCAGAAGCAATTCCTGCTTTGGTAGTCGGTGCAGAACTGATACCTGCAGCTGTTAAGGGTGCTAGGGTCAAGCCACAGCCAAAGCCTGAAATTGCAAGGCTGCCTAGGAGTTTTTCATATTCCGTGCCTACACTAATTTGTATTAAAAATAACGTTGCAACACTTGCAAGCAGCAATCCGGTAGTAATGGTATAACGCCATCCTAGCCACACAGCGAACCATCCAGAAACAAGGGAGGCGACAATAAAAGCTATATTCATTGGTAGAAAACGCAAACCCGCCTCGATTGCTGAATATCCTTGCACTTGCTGTAAAAATAAGCTGAAAATAAAAAGTAAGCTGGCAACAGTAAAAAAAACTAAAATCCTGACAATATTAACTACAGTAAAAGTTGAATTTTGAAACAACTGTAGCGGTAACATGGGATGGCTGCTGTGAAATTCGACAACTAAAAATGTCAAAAGGCTAAAGATGAAAATAATTAGCTTCAAGACCATCAGGGGCGATCGCCACATCCCAAACTTAACTTCAGTCAAGATATAAGTGAGCAAAGCCACTAAAACTACACTCAGTACTATACCTGGTATGTCAAGACGCTGTTGATTAGGATTTTTACTTTCTTTAACCACAATAAAGGTCGCCCAAAAAGCGATCGCTCCCAGTGGTAAATTTAAAAAGAACACGCTTTGCCATCCCCAATTATCCACAAGCAAACCACCCAGGATAGGCCCAGCAACTAAAGCAATTCCCGATATCCCAGACCAAATACCAATTGCTTTTGTTTTCTCCTTTGCTTCTGTGAAGGTGTCGGTGAGGATAGACAAAGAACCCGGAACCAAGGCCGCACTACCAATTCCCTGAAGAGTTCGTCCTGCAATCAAAACACCCAAACTAGGGGAAAGACCGCAAACTAAAGAAGAAACCGTGAAAATAACCAATCCCACCAGAAAGACTCGTTTGCGCCCGTAGATATCTCCTAACGTTCCGCTTGGCAGCGCTAAACTAGTTCCGGATAAGGTATAAGCATTAATAATCCACTGCAATCCCGATATTCCAGAACCCAGATGGCTCTGAATTTTAGGAAGCGCCAAGTTAACAACAGTGTCATCCAAAGATGATAACAACAGGGCAAGACACATGGTTACCAGCGTCGTAGCTTTCACATAAGATTGGTGCATCTTTGTGGTTTGAGCTCAAAATACGAAAGTAATTAGCCAATTGAGGTTTTGCCACCAACTGATGAGAGGGGATTCTGTTGTTGATAGCATTCAATTAATTGAACGTTGTAAGGATCTTTGATTTCATAAACTGCGCCCCGCCACTCCACCTTTTGCTTCAACATCGTTGATATACCAGCCAACGTCACAATCAATTGCATCAGTAAAATAGCAAGCAAAACTTTCGCCATCATTAACACTGAAAAGATCTCTACTTTTGAAACGCCGTTAGCTCTAAGGACTCGCCGCACGCTGTGTTCCGTCAGCGCGAACAACACGCCCATTGCTGCGATATAGCCAATAACTCCGCCGCCCATCCAAGCTGCAGCAGTAAAATTGTTGCTAACGATCGCAACAGGTAGTAGTGCTATTGCTGCTGTTAAAATCAACGTGCATGTCAATACCTGAGAGAAAGTCAGGCGCCAGCGAGGATGATACAATCGCGACACCAGTATTTGACGTTGAATAAAGCGCCAGCATTGAGCTAAATTGCACTCCTCGCTATTGCTCACAAGCGCTGCAGGTACGAATTTTACTGTTAAGCCGATTTTGTGCAAAGCTCCCCATACCGGAGAATCAACAGAAATACTATGCTTCCACACTTGCAAAAGTTGGGCTTGCTGCAATACCGAAAGCCTCATAGCCATGGAGCCTCCCCAAGGATATTTGTTGATATACATAGAGACGACTGCTCCCAAATTAAATAAATGTCGGATCAGCGAACCCCATTGTCCGATTTGCGGTATGTACCAGCGGTTCCCAGTAGTGGCTCCAATCTGCTTGTCCGCCAAAGGTGCAACTAGTTCGCGCAACCAGGTGGAATGGGGGACAACGTCAGCATCCACGAAGGCTACCACTTCGTAGCTATCGTCTAGAGCATTAATAGCTTGCACTAGCGCGCTACCTTTAAGACTGCAAGTTTTGTATCGAGTTATCAAAGGACTGACTTGAACGTGAGTCGCTTGCAATTGCTGAATGGTTTGGGTAACAACATTCCAAGCAGGATCTTTTTCACTGTCGACAATGATGTGCAATTTGTACTGTGGATACTTTTGTTGCAGCAGGGCGCGCACGCAAGCGTCTAGAAATGGATCGGCATATCGTAAGGGAAGGATCACCGCAGCTTTGGGTAATAATTCCTCCTGTATTATCTTGGAAGTTGGCAGGTGGAATAATGCCGATACAAAAGCCATGACATAAGACGTTTGAAGAACTACAAAAATAGCCAGAATTCCAAAAATAGCGATCGCTAACTCTTTCATTGATTTCCCTCAAACTTGAATTAGCCGCAAACAACTTCACTCCAAAACAGCTTTCATTGCGGTCTGTTATGCTATCCTATAGCCATTTGTTCTTAACCATTCTTCGGTGCGTTTCATTCCTTCTTCTAGATCTATTTTTGGCTCGTAGCCCAACTGATTCTGAGCTTTGGCTATGGAATAGCCGTGGGGACGAGTCAACCAATTTACAGCTTCTGGTAAAGTATCGGGAGTTTGACCAAGAACTTTTTGACTCCAGCAGCGCAGCTGCACAAAAAACTTCAGCATACCTGCTGGTAAATAAAAAGGTGTAGGAGCGTTCCCAATTTTAGCTAAGCGTGTAAAAAATTCTTGACAAGAAGTTTCTTTGCCATCTGTGATATTAAATACTTCTCCATAAGCTTCCTTTTCTATCGCCAAAAATATTCCGTCGAGCAGATTATCTACGTATACGTGACTTATAACACCTCGCCCGTCATTAGCTAATGCAAACATTCTTTGATGCATCAACTGTAGCGGTCTTACTATCCAAGATGAACTGCCAGGACCATAAACATCTCCGGACCTTATGATAATAACGCCGAATGCTGGCGGAGCATTCAGTTTTAACAGTTCCTTTTCGCTTTCTATTTTTGTTTGACAATATGGATTGTTTTCTCCACACAAAGGTCCGTCTTCCCCGACGCGAGCGGGAAACTTAAAGCCATAGACCATCACGCTGGATAGATGAACAAAAATCTTCACACCAGCATTTTTGGCAGCTGTTGCCATGTTCGCAGTCCCACCAACATTAACTTGACGAAAATATTCCAGCGAACCGCCTTCTTTGACAACTGCAGCTGTATGTATAACAATATCCGCTCCCTGACATGCTTTTTCAGCTACAGCTAAATCAGTAACACTACCAATCATTACCCGAGCTCCCAGTTTTTGGGCCGCTTTTGCTTTTTCCTGAGAATGTTGCAGTCCTATAACTTTCATTCCCCGAGTCAAGGCTACTTCCGCTGCACGCAAACCTATAAATCCACCAATTCCGGTAATCAGAAGCGTTTTGTTTTTCAAATCCATAACTTCACGGAATGTTAGTTATCTAATTTTTGGCAAGGGAAGGAAAATGTTTTCCACCTAGTTCAATTTGTCCCTTTTCAACTCCAGCTTTGACTCTAGCAACTAAGTATTCCCAATCGGAGGCGATGATATTTGTGCCATGATCTGGCTCGATCAAACTAGCTAGGAGAATATTACTATCATGTTTATCCGCTATACTGTGCATGCCGAGAAAGTTGAACACCCCTGATTCGTACGTCCCGCAAGGAACCGAGGGATTGTCTGCTCCCGTGTAATATTCCTTGGCTGCAAACCATTCTTTGCAACAATAGCCATGAAAATGAACTATGGGTGCACCTTTAGCAATCAACTTTGGTGCGTATAAGGCAGATGTAACAGCGATCGCAACCATAACATAGGTATCGTAGGAAGGTTTAATATCTATCTTGGCCGGATCGATTTTTTCTGGAAATTGTAAATATAACCTGTTTTTTAAACCTATTCTGAGAATATCGCTTTCTAGATTTAAATCTGTTTTGTTCGCACCCGAACGAGAACATACCAGCCAAATATCTGGAATTTGTTTGTAGACGTATTCATTTTTGATTTTTGTTTTGATGTATCGCCTGCCTGTCTCATTTTGACGAACTTCATCACTGCTATATCCTTCTAAAGGCAACAAGCTTTCCCATTCCCTTTGCGATATTTCTACAGCACCAACATATTGTGGAGGCTCTGCATAAGCCACAAAACCATAGGAAACGCCTGTTCTACCGTTAACTATAGAATCTACAATATCTCTATGGGATTTCCTTTGAATAATTTTACTGAGTTTAAAACCAGAAGGAAACAAACCAGTTGATTCTAGTGCTTGACTTAACTGAACCAGTTTCTTCGCATAAATAGATTGCTCTGGCTGATATTTTCCTATATGAAATTGCTTCATGGGTATAGGAGAAATCGGTACGTAGATTTTGGGGATTAAAGATTTCAAAACAAATGCCTCTATTTGGTCTCGATGAAATAGAGAATCTGATAAATTCATGTTGAGAATTGAAATTTTATCCTGGGAAACACCAATCACAACTTCTGAAAAATTTTGTACTAAACTCTTGACACCAATGGCAATTTTATTTTGATATGGCAGTTGCAAATTCACAAAGTTTTTATCTAGTTCTGAAATTAAAATTACTTGTGTCGATGTCGGGTCTTCCAAATACTGAATTGCATGGTCTTCACCCCAATTTATTAACTGAGCAATTTTAGCAACCGATAATTTTGAAGATGGAGAAATTAGCCGAGAATAAAGATTATAAATATTTTCCGCTATCAAGCTTTTCAACTTTCCAATTAAATTTAAGGGTCTTTCTACATCAATTACGGCATTAATTTCAGACTTCACTAGCCTAGTTTTGATTTTTAAACTTTTATTACCCGGGAATGCCGTCAGAGGAATTTGATAGCAAAAATCTTCAGTTACTTCTTGCCAAGGAACAATTTTAACGCCATATTGTTGGAACTTTTGTTTTAATTCTTCTCGAAATTCTAATACAGTTTGGTCTTGGAATTTTTTCGGTAAAGGTCTAAATGTAACTTTCAGTTTTTTTGCCATGATATTGGCATCGATAATTGGGGACTTAAACTGCATGCTCAATTCCTCAGAAAAGCCACCAATCAAACGTCCAATTGTCTGCAGACTTAAATTCGAAGCTTCGTGAGTAAAGTTGTCACAGTTAACATTATTTTTGCGCAGAAAGGTGAGAATCTCTGTTTTACATGCAGCAATATCAGCTTGCAGTTGTGGTGTCAGGATTCCTCGGGGAGAATTAATCCTGAGTTTGTCTTTATCAGCCCACAAATGAACACCCTGTTGATTTAGGCTCTTTAAAAGTTCTTTGACGTTCATAACACCTTCAATAATAATTTCATTCAGATCTAATTCTTGAGGATTTAAATTTCAAATATTTCTAATTTTGCGGTTTTTAATTCCGTCATTAAATACTGAGACAATGACTTGATATTAGGATAATTCCACAGCACAAGCGGAGATATATGCAAGCCAAAGTATTGTTTACCTAGATTAGCTATATTTACGATTTGTACTGAATCCAAACCGTAGCTATCGAAGGGTAAGTTGATGTCAATTTCTTCCGGTTTTCTTCCTAATTGTTCAGCAATTTTAGTAGCTAACCAATCTTGTATATCTTCCAAGGTCATGGATACAGTATTTGTTTCGAAAATTTGCTCTATCATTAGACATCACCTGATAAATGTTTCCAAATTTTTTAGTTAGCTTTGTTGCTCTGGTGTCCTTGCTGTTTATCCCATCCTTCTAGTAATTGTGACAGCAACCTAATTTGAGCTTCCGAAAAATTGCCTTTCTCTTTGAGATGTTCTATTTGATGAAGTAGATGGAAAAATTGAGTTTGAGTTTTGTGTTGTGTTGTGGTTGCTTGGGGATACGTAGTATCATCTGGCTTAAACCAATAGCGCTGGCGCTGGAAAGGGTAAGTTGGTAGTTGCAAGTAACGACGGGGATAATCTTGGTCAAAGCCAAACCAATCTATAACTGCTCCACGTACAAATAATTCTGCTAAAACGTGAAGCATTTGCCGCCAATTGTTTTGTCCTGGATGCAAGCTAGACAAACAAACTGTAATTTCTGGCGGCAAGGAAGTTGGTTTGCAAGCGATCGCCAAAACTACTTGACAATCTGCTAACTTTTCTATTCCAGCTACCAATTTCTCTGGTTGCTGTAGATGAGAACACCAATACTGTGGCGTAGCAATTTCTTTGGCTGTCAGTTCCTTCTTAAAAGAAGAAATTATCGGAATTTGCGGCTGAGAGTATATCACTTTTTGAGCAACTTCCGCATAATAAGCCTCTACCATCTTTCCACTAGAAGAAGTTGCTTCTTGCAAACGTGTCCGCTCCACCACTAGCTTTAACGCATCTTCAAGGCTAAACACGCCAGCTAAAGTTGCAGCTACATACTCTCCCACACCATAACCAATCATTATTTTCGGTTGAACACCCCAAGACAGCCAAAGTTTTGCTAAAGCATACTCAATCGCAAATAAAATCGGTAAAGCTAATTTTCTACCAACAAAAAATTCTGAATTGAGAATTTCAACTAAAGATGTATCAAGATAAATTTGCAGAATTTTTGCACAGCGATCGAAGGCTTGCCGAAAAGTAGGCTGAGTTTGGTAAAGTTGCTTTCCCAAGGTGCAATCTTCTAACTCTTGCCCAGAAAACAAGAAAGCTATTTTTGGCTGTTTTCCGCTGTGCGGCTTACCTACAAAAATTTCGTCACTGTTATGACGACCGGCAATGAAAGCATTTAATTGTTGGCATAACTGAATCACAGATTGAGTGACAATACATAAGCGATAGTCAAAGTGACTTCGTCCGGTATTGGCGGTAAAGCAAACATCCGCTAGGGGTATTTCTGGATGAGACGCCAAAAAAGCTTCATAATTACGCGCAAGTTCTCGCAAAGCCGAATCGCTTTTTGCTGAGAGGGTAATTAAATGTAGAGGACGTTCTACATGCTTTTGCACTGGCGCTGAAACAAGAACAGGTGCTTCCTCTAAAATTACGTGCGCATTTGTACCGCCAAAACCAAATGCACTGACTGCAGCCAAACGGCTTTTGTTGTTTCCACTCGGCCATTTTTGTAACTCGCTGGGAATAGAAAATGCAGTGTTTTGCAAACAGATATAGGGATTGAGCTGCACTAGATGCAAATGAGGAGGAATTTCTTCGTGTTGTAGCGCCAAAACAACTTTGATTAAAGCGGAAATTCCTGCAGCAGCTTCTAAATGGCCAATATTTGTCTTGACCGAACCAATTACACAAGGTTGATGCAATGGGCGTCCTTCCATCAGGACTGTTTTTAAAGCTTTAAATTCGATCGCATCTCCTATAGAAGTACCAACAGCATGAGCGTCAACATAGCTGATCTCTGCTGGTTGGACTTTTGCATTTGCTAAAGCTTGGCGAATAACCGCTTGTTGAGCAAGTCCATTGGGTGCAGTTAGGCTATTGCTCAGTCCATCTTGGTTAACTGCTGAACCCCTAATCAAAGCCATAATATTATTTCCATCGGCGATCGCGTCAGATAGACGCTTGAGCACTACTACCCCGCAACCCTCGCTTCTAATATAACCATCAGCATTAGCGTCAAAAGTTTTACAACGACCGCTCGGCGACAGCAAGCCTGTTTGTGAAGAAGAAATAGTCGAATCTGGAGATAAAATTAAGTTTACTCCTCCAGCTAAACATAGATTTGATTCTTTGTTTCGCAAACTTTGGCAAGCTAGGTGAACTGTTACCAAAGAAGAAGAGCAAGCGGTATCTACAACCATGCTCGGGCCGTGCAAATCCAGAAAATAGGATAAGCGGTTAGCGACGATGCAAGGAGTTGTACCTGTACCGCTATACTGCCCGATTTGAGAAAAATTTTTATATAAAAGTCTGTGATAATCAATGGTACACAAACCGATGAATACTCCCGTTTGACTACCAGCCAAGCTAGTTGGTATTATGGCTGCATTTTCTAGAGCTTCCCAAGCTACTTCCAAAAATATTCTCTGTTGGGGATCGGCATGCTCGGCCTCTTCAGCAGACATGCCAAAAAAGTCAGCGTCAAAATAATCCACCTGTTCTAGAAAACCACCCCAACGAGTGTTCATTTTACCTGGTGCTTGGGGATTAGGATCGTAAAAGCTATCAATATCCCATCTTTCTTTCGGTATAGGAACGATCGCGTCTACACCATTACGCAATAGATGCCAAAAACTTTCCGGGTTTTTTGCTTGCGGGAAACGGCAACCAATACCAACAATCGCTATAGGTTCCATCTCAATTGTTTGCTCTATTGGTGATAAATACTGGTAGGTGCACTGGTCTAACTTTCTTTTTCCCCGTTGCCAATCATTTGGGAAAACTGCTTAAAGGTTTGAGTATTGCGGGAAATTGCTTTGCTAATCGATCCTCCAGCTGCCATAATTCTCATTTTGCGATTAACTGGCCATTGATACTCAAGACGGCTAAATAATCTCTGCATTGATTCCAACAAGCTTTGGTGATACTTCAGTCCTGTATGATAACCCTCATGTTCTTGACAGAAGCACTTTTCCATCCAATCGAGCGCTTCTTTTGTTTCCATCTCAAACAAAGGAGATCTTAAAAGTTTGTAGTAAAAAAGCATTAACATCGGGTCGTCGTAAACGCAACGACCGGGTAAAACTCCAGAAAGACCGCTCAAAAGATTGCGTTGAACCATGTAAAATATCAGACCAGAGATAAACTTCTCATAACCTGTAGGCTTGGGAAAGTCCTTATACATATCTTTTGCGATCGTTTGGGAAATGGTAGTATGAAAAGCCTCATCCAAGAAGTGGTAGTAAGAAACAGCAGTGGGAGTCGGGATGTATTCGCCTTTTTGTTCTAGCTCTCGAAAATACTTAACGTAGGAATATTCCTGGTTTTTGAGAATGGTATTAGCAGTGTAACGCAAGGAATAATACTGACACGCCATAAAAGGCGACATACCCCAATGAATGGTAAAAAACCGCAACCAATAACGGGGAGCAATTCTTCCTCCCAGACCATCCGCGGGTGCAGGAATCGGTTCGCCTTTTTGTTCCAGTTCTTTCAAATACTGGGAATAATACTGTTTTTTATCTCGCAACATCGTTTTTGCGATCGCCCCTAAAATCCGATCCCCACCAGAAGTAGAAAGGAAAAACTTTCGCTGACTATGATTTTGAGTTAGTTTCCCATAAAAGGAATTTCCCAATATGGTTTTACCAACTACACTCATTTTGGTTTTGAAACCAATTCTTTGAAAAGTGCGAATGTGATAGCTTTCCTGTTTGGTTTCCAATTCTAATTCGTCGCAAAGTGTTTCGTAACCGCCCACAGCACGAAAAACACTGGCTGTAATCATGTTATATATACTTGTGGTCGCTTCACTAACAGCAGTGTGGTTGTAGTTTCCCACCCAGTAAAGATGATTGAGAGCTAGCTTTTGCTCCAAAGAAGCTACCTGATAAAGGGGAGTACCGTACAACAGTGAAAGCTCGGGATCTCCCCAATAATGTTTGCTGTTGTGAAGGTAGCTAAATTCGTTACCTAACTCCGTGAGTTTTTCCGTATAATCGGAGTTGCTATTGTTCTGATATGTTTTTTCGATTAGCTGCAAATGTCTTGCTTCTTTTGTTGCTTTCAGGGTTGAAGATTGATTTTTGGGATCTGAAGTTTTATTGATAGCTACCATGACATTTCTACTATTCAAACTAAATTAATTAGCCTTTAATTGCGAGCTTAAATGCTGTACTAATGCTTCAATAGTCGGATAATCATACAGTAAAGTAGGATCGATCTCGGTTCCCAACAAATTTTCTAGATCACCTGTCATACTAACTGCAACTGACGAATCTAAACCGTAGCGGTCAAAAGGTACAGTGACGTCTATTTCTTCTGAATCTACTTCCAACAGTTGAGCTAAATAGGAAACAATCCATGCTTCAATTTCTGTTGCTGTTGGTATTTTTTTAGCTGCAATTGTAGACATGGAATTTTCTTCAAGGTTTTGCATTTTTTAGTCGAGTCCTCTATACTTATAAGGTTTCAGAAGTCTATTCTGGTTTGCTAGCAACGATATTGCTTGGCTGCTTAGTAGCTGTTAGCCGCTGTAAAACAGAATCAACCTCCGCTTGCAAGTGCATAAATTTAGCTTTATTTTGAGGATTTTCACTCCAATCCTCTACCACGTCCAAACTTCCACAAAGAAATGCATTTCGACACGCTTGACGACGAATCTTACCGCTAGAAGTTTTAGGAATGCTTCCTGTTTTGACAAGTACCGTCGCAAAAACTTCTAATCCGTGTTCGGAAGCTACTGCTTGTCTAATACTTCCGATTACCTCCTGGACGTTTAACTTTCGCAAGTAACTCCGCTCTACTTCTTGAACGATCGCAAGTCGTTCAGAACCTTTAAAGTCAATAGCAAACGCTGCTCCACAACCAGGCCTTAAGGCTGGATGGCTGTTCTCTACGGTTAATTCTATGTCTTGAGGATAATGATTTTGTCCTCTGATAATAATCACATCTTTGAGCCGCCCTGTGATAAATAGCTCTCCATCCTGCAAACATCCTAAATCTCCGGTACGAAGAAAGGGTCCTTCACCTGTATCGAGAAAAGCACGAAAAGTTTTCTCTGTCTCCTCGGGTTTATTCCAATAGCCAACCGCAACACTCGGACCTGCTACCCAAATTTCTCCCACTTGCTCAGAAGTGCACGCAGTTAAGGATTCGGGGTTGACAATTACAACTTTCTGACCTAAGGAACTTTTTCCGCAACCTACGATGGTTCGGGTGTATTCCTGAGTATCATTACTCCTAACGATTCGGTTTTGCTCTAATGCTGCTGCTTCTACTTTGCAAATAATTGGTAAAGCTGTTTTCTCACCTCCAGATACTAAAAGAGTAGTTTCTGCCATACCGTAGCAAGGATAGAAGGCTCGTTTGCGGAAACCGCAAGGTGCAAAAGTAGAGGAAAATTGTTCTATTGTTTCAGCACGCACGGGTTCAGCACCAGTAAAGGCTACTTCCCAACTACTAAGATCGAGATTCTCCAACTGTTCGGGAGTAGCCTTGCGAATACAGAGGTCGTAAGCAAAGTTTGGTCCACCGCTAGTTGTTGCTTGATATCGAGAAATTGCTTCCAGCCAACGTAAAGGTTTTTGTAAAAATGCCATTGGTGACATTGAAATCATGGTTGCTCCCACGTAGATGGGTTGCAATACTCCACCAATCAAACCCATGTCATGGTAAGGTGGTAACCAAGATATTCCCAAACTTTTGGGCGTATCCTGAAAGCACTGGTTAATCAAGCCTGAGTTGTGCATCAAGTTACCATGACTGACCATCACACCCTTAGGATTGCCTGTAGAACCAGAAGTGTATTGAATAAAAGCCAAACTGTTGCTATCTAGCTTTGGTGGCTGCCATTTTTGTGCTGCCTTCCCATTCAATTCATCAATAGCTAGCCAATACCTTCCAGAAGTATCTAAATCTTCTTGATTAAAGCTAGCCTGAAGGTTTTCTAATAAAGATGTGGAAGTAAGTACAATTTTAGCTTGGGCATCTTGGGCGATTGCCAATAATCTTGATAGACTTTGATTTCGTCGGGGTGGATAAGCAGGAACTGCGATCGCTCCAGCATACAAACATCCAAAGAAGGCACAAATAAAATCTAGACCTGGTTGAAAAACAAGCAAAGCTCTTTCCCCAGAAAGATGAAAAGACTGAATACAAGCAGCAATTGCTTGCGCTTGCAAATGCAACTGTTCGTATGTTAAGCTTTCTGCTTCTATTTCTCCGTTATGCAAAAATGTGTATGCTTTTTGTTTTGATTGATTTTGTGCCCTGTAACTCAATAGCTCTACAAAAGTGGAGAATTCGTAATCACTTTTAGCCATCTGTTTGCACTCAGCACCCATTCAATCTTCCTCACTATTTGTACACTAACTTTATCGCTTTACTTAATTGCAAGCAATCTGCTTCACTTTGCTTACTCGTCAAGTGCAAATCTAGTATTTACCATTCAATATCTGCTCTAGATAATTTCTTTGCCAAGCACTTTTGTATGTCTACTACCTTAAAAAAGGTGGTTTGACTTGATTTTTTTTGATGATTCTTTATTCCAACTCAGACTCGCCCTCTTTTGTCACTTTATTTCGCATACTATGACTGCGTGTCACCTGATTTTGCTTATTTTAGGTTAGATAATTTTTCTACTTTTTTTCTCACTATGCTGATCTTCATTCCCTTCAAAATTCTTATTTCACAAATGTGATATCCATTCAATCTTTTTTCTTCATCAAAATAACAAAAGGGAATACATGCAACAGTAGTTCTCTTAACTAAAGTACGTAGATACAGTAAATTTTTCTATCCTCCTTAGGTAAGAGCTTATTCGTTAAGCAAATACTACTTCAGATAGAAGCTTTTTGTTAGATTATAATTGTCTCGGCTCGATTGCCGATTTATTTACTTCCTAAGATAGAGCCGGCTTGAAATGTTCTGCATTCATGATAATGGTTTGTCAACTCAAATGCAACTTAAATACAACTTAAATGCAGCTTATTGACAAGCAAGATGTAATAACAGTTCCTGAAGGTTGCAAGTAATTTGAAATTATCTTTAGTTACGTTTTTAAAATAATTTCCAGCCCTTGAGCATTTCTTGATAAATAACTTTTGCTCGGGTTACTCTCTTCATAAAATCTTTATGTTATCTGTTTAACATTTTTATGTGCGACGATCCTGAAATTATTGCTGTAACTATTTTTTAACCAATTATTGTAGTTATTTAATCGCCGTATTTTTTGTTAAGATTTTAAAAAGAGTTATTTAGTAATTCTCGATTGTTTGAGGTACAAGAAATTACTAAATTATTGCCAATTAAGATTTGAACTAGAAAATTATAGTGTGTAATGCAATTAGAAAATGATAAATGCAGCTATTGCAAAAATTTGAAGTTTATATAAATATTAATTAAAGATTTAAGAAGGTTTTAGAGCTTTTACTGTCATTACGCCCTATTCAGAACTTATGCGCTCGGGGAAAAGGCTCACAGTGATTAGCAACGCAAACAAAATAAGTATGTTCTAGAAAACACGACAAATTTCTAGCAGTATTATTTGTAATATATGTATCTCAAGCGCGAACTATTTCGATCTAGACTGCTGTAGTAATAAAATCTGAGATGGAATGAATAAAAATTATCTCATGCAGTCAATCAAAAAAATCAATGCGATCGCTCAAGCAAAATTTAGCGGAAATCAGATTTGGATGATGTTGCCACCTCTTCATATAGTTGAACTAGAAGAATTAACACAGGAGGAACAATGCTTGCGCCTTCACCTTGAAAAAAAGGTGGAAAAAGCATTTTACGAAGCTGGAAAGGCTTTAATGGAGTTGCGAAACAGAAGACTTTACCGTTCTACCCATCGAACATTTGAGGAATACTGTCACCATCGCTTTGGGTATAACCGTCGATATCCTTACCTTTTAATCGAGGCTGCTATTGTTGTTGATAACCTACATGAAAAATGGGATCCAATGGATCGCATTCTACCCACAAACGAACGTCAAGTCAGACCCTTGACCAAGCTAGAACCAGAACAACAGCGTCGAGCATGGTACCAAGCAGTAAGAGCAGCTGGCGGAAAAGTACCATCTAGCCGTGTAGTAAAAGAAATTGTCCAGCAAATGATAGAAGATACCAAAGCACCCAATCCATATCGCCCTGGGGAAGTTTGCCAAATCATTGCCAAAGACAATCCTGAGTTGAGAGGTTTAGGTGGGTGTTGGGGTATAGTTACTCAAGTCGACCGCTTCAGCTGCACGGTTACCACCTGGAACGGAGAATATACCGTTAAGTTAGAGCATCTACAACCACTTGGTTATTCCTATGCTGAATGCGAGCAAGTGCAAAAGATACACTATCGAATTGCTAGGGTTTATAAATACAGTAATTTAGAAGGAGCAGCTGATGCAATTCTCAAACACTTAGGCGAAATCAAACGCCCTTACCTTACAACCTTGGAAGAAGAACTTTTGAGGGTTTTGGAAAATCAGTATTTGCCAAAGCAAGAGTAGAAAAAATGCTAAGAATAGGTGGCTTGACTAAATTGAATTTATGGGAAAAGCAAGTTCTGACATTTCTAAATATTAATGTACTTTCATTAGCTTATAAAGCTTGATTATTTATAGGCGCTAATTTTAAATAGCATTTTTTGGCATATTAAATAATTAAAAATATAAATTTTATTTGTTTGACTGGTCAAGTTATATCCTACTGTTACTGCTGCACTTCTTATCCCTTCATTAACAAAAGTAAAAAATAATTACCAGAACTATATGAAAAAAGTTAGATGAATAGCTCAGGTCAATTTCTGCCGTACGAGAGGATTTTTGTGAAATGGTATTGGCTGTGAAATTATGGAATTTTCTTGTTAAATCAAATTTTCTCAAACCTCGTTTGCTTACGCCAGTGCAAGCTAGCTTTTTTGTATTGCTACTATTGATATTGGGACAACAAGGATTGAACTTCTGGCTAGGATTTTTTATTCACGAAACAGGTAATAGGTTAAGTCATACTTTACTTGTAGAACGTGAAGGAGAAAATTTGCTCAATCAAGATGACAACAAAAATCAAAACTCCTTTCGCAAAAGTTTTAACCATTTGTACGCTCTAGTGCGAGACAACAGCAGCAGTCCAGTTCAACTCAGAAGAATAAATGAAATTAAAAATCTTTATGACCGTTGGCAAAATTTATTGCTTAACAAGCGATTTTTTAACTCTACTAGCAAGTATACTCAAAAAGAGAAGGACTTGTTTAATTCCTTGCAATTCCAGATTCGGATATTGCTTTTAAGCGAAAAGAAACTTCTAGAAAAACGCCAACATCAGTTACAGCAACTTTACCATATTAGCACAACAGTCAACATCCTTTGTACTTTGATAATTTTAGCGGGAGGCGCGTTTAATCTTCGCTTTTTGTACCAGCGAGTCGAGCTTCCTGTGCGCCATTTGATAGAGATTAGCAGTTTTTGGCAAACCGGTCAACTCCAAACCCAACTTAGCTACTCGTCTGCAGACGAAATCGGTCATTTAGCTTCTGTTCTCAATAGAATGGCAAGCAAGTTTGAACATGAATACAAAAGTTTGAAAGCGCAAAATCAACAGTTTCAAGATTTGATTGCTGCAGTTTCCCACGACCTGCGCACTCCTTTGCTTGCTACTCGCAACACTCTAGATAGTATGGCTAAAGGAGTTTTTGGTCCTCTCACCGAAAGCTGCAAGAAAATTTGTGAAGAATATCGCCAAGCTAACGAAGAACTTCTCAAACTCGTGGAAACTCTTTTAAGCGTTTCGCGTTATGAAGCAGGTTATGAAAATCACCTAGACTGCGAACCTCTTAATTGGGAAAAAATTGTTGTCAAAACAATTGCACAAATCAAGGCTACTGCAAAGCATAATGTCATGATTGGCTATGAAATTTCTCAATCATTACCAACCGTGTATGGTGATGAGTTAGAAATTCGGCGAGTTTTGCAAAACCTACTTGATAACGCCGTGCGGGTGAGTGGACCGGACAAGGAAATTTTTCTAGAAGTAAAAAGTCTTGGAGAAACCCAGGTAAAGGTTTGCGTACGCGATCGCGGTTTTGGAATTGCACCAGAGGAAGAGAAACAGCTGTTCCATCGCTTTGTTCAGGGACGAGACCGACCTGGAAAATCTGGACTGGGTCTGTATTTGTGCAGTCAAATTATAAAAGCTCACAAAGGTACCATCGGTGTTGAAAGTTCCCCGGGAGAAGGTAGCACTTTTTGGTTTACCATTCCAGTTCCTACAGATTGGAATAGGTGTCAAAACAAGTAGATGTAGGAGAAATCGTGATGACTGAGAACGATAAAAACAAAAGCGTACGGATTTTGCTGGTTGATGACCATACTTTAATACGCCGAAGTATGAAAAACCAATTTAGCCTTGTACCTGGTTTTAAGGTAGTTGGAGAAGCAAGTGACGGTAAAGAAGCTATTCAATTGGTAGCTCAACTCCAGCCGGATGTGATTTTAATGGACATAGATATGCCGGTTATGGACGGAATTACAGCTACCCAGTGTATTAAAAACGATCGCCCTATTACTCGTATTCTTGCCTTGAGTGCATTTGATAGCGATACCCAGGTGATGGGAATGCTTGCAGCAGGTGCGGATGGTTACTGCCTCAAGACTATAGAATGGGAACAACTGATCGTAGTCATTCAACTACTTTTGTCTGGCGGCGTTTATCTTGCTCCTCAAATTGCTCACAAAGTTTCCCAAATTCTCAAATCCACACCTACTGTTGTCCCGAAGCAGGTTCCTTGCTCTGAAGCACAAGAAAAACGCAATCTCACCGAGCGCGAACGCCAGATTCTCAAACTCATAGCCAAAGGATACTCAAATCAAGAGATAGCTGACCAGGTTTATCTTTCAGTGGGAACCATTAAGTCTCACGTGCGCATTCTCCTCAATAAACTCAGTGTTAGCGATCGCGTTCAAGCAGCTGCTTTTGCCGTACGGGAAGGGTTGGTTTAAATAGTGTACCACTCTTAAAAAGCACCACTTTTATGCAAGACAACTTTTAAAGTTTTTACGAGCAATTTTATGTCGTAAACAACAGACCATTTGCGTTGATAATCTAGATCCATGCGCACAATTTCTTTAAAGTCTTTAACACTAGAGCGACCGTGAGTTTGCCATTCGCCAGTGATACCTGGTTTAACAGCCAATCTCTGCCAGTGGTAGCTTGAGTAATGCATAACTTCATCCACAGTAGGAGGACGAGTACCAACTAAACTCATGTCCCCTAGCAGTACGTTCCAAAACTGCGGAAGTTCGTCTAAACTAGTGCGACGGAGAAATTTACCGACCCTAGTAATTCTAGGGTCGTTCTCATTTTTGAAAATGTAATTATCTTGAAATTCATTATCGACTAAATGTTTCATTCGTTCAGCTCCAACTACCATAGAACGGAATTTCCAGATTCGAAAACAACGACCATTCAAACCACAGCGAATTTGATTGTAAAAAATTGGACCAGGATTATCTAATTGAATAGCTATAGCCACAGGGATAAATACCAAAGCTGTAATTGCTAACCCTAACAATGCACCAACAATGTCAATCGCACGCTTGGCTTTATTCGTTACAGAAGGATGAAGCGATTGTGTGGCAAAGTGATTGGCATAAGCTTCATCTAGAACTGATAACTTGATAGAATCGGAAGTGGAAAGTTTAAACATAGCAGTCAAATTTTATTTCCGGAACTTGGTTTATGATAGTAGAAGAGGAAACTTTACAGGCGACCATTAACCGTATGCACAAAGGCATCATAACTCTCAAAAATTTCAAATACTGAATCTAATTGAGCCACTTCAAAAATGATTTGGACAGATGGTTGCAAATTGCAAATTACTAAGCGACAACCACTAGACCTTGCTGCAGATAAACCCTTAGCTAAAGCAATCAACCCAGAGCTATCAATAAAATCAACTCGTACTAGATCTATTACCCAAAAATGGTGAGGTTGAGATGTCAGGTTAGCCAATTGTTCTTTGAGAGCTTTCGCATCCTGAGGCTGAAGCAAAATCATCTGACATTCGAGTAAAGGTTTTTGATGGACAGTCATAAATTTTGCTACTGGTTATAGAATTGAATGAAAAATTGTCACCTTGACAAGACTAGAATTGAGACTTTAATTATCAGATAAGCTTTGGAGATTATCCCGAATGAACTTTCAGACCAGAGCCAGTAAGTGGTGATTTATATTCTACGTACAAAGGAAATTTATGGCTTTTAGCTAAGCTCAGGTGAAGTAAAAAAGCAGAATTACCAAGTAAATAGCGCGCGGCTAGACGTTTAGGTTCGCGACACAAGCGATACAACCACTCTAAACCCCAATTGGCTAGAAACTCAGGACAATTTGGAACAGCACCTGCCAGTCGGTCAATCACAGCACCACCAGTCAGAATTGCGTTAACATCAAGACAACTACGATGCTGTAAGATCCAATTTTCTTGAATTGGCATTCCCATACCCACTATCAAAATATTAGGTTTCATTAAATTGATTTGGTGAATTACTGTTTCATTTTGATGGAAATTCTCTCGGTCAAAATATCCATGGTGTCCTGCCAAATCAATATTTGGATATTCTGTTCTGAGGCGAGTCAAAGCTGTTTCTAAATACTGCGGCTTAGAGCCTAACAAAAAAATTGAAAAACCTTGTTGATGGCAATGCCTTAATAATTCTGGCATTAAAATCGTGTAGGAAACACGATACTGTATTGGTAAATTTAGCCCCATGTATTGCAAACCTTTTAAAATGCCAAAACCATCACAATGAGCGACTTCAGCACTTTGCAAAAAATCATAAAACCAAGGTAATTGCATGGAAAGATTAAAGCTGTGTACATTGTAGTTTGCTACAGTAATTTTTCTTTTTTCAATACAAGCATTATGAATTGCTTGAATAATAGTTGGTAGCGTCATGCATGTAATACGTCGCCCTAAAAGATACACATTTAGGCTTGGTAGCTCTTGTAGGTGAAAGTTATTGTCGTTGTTATCTATCTGACTCATTGGATTGCCAATTTTCATTGCTAAGCCTTTTATGTTACTAGCAGATTCTCACTTACTGATTGTTTCCAGCATCTCGTAAAATCTCAAGAAGTAACACTATCCAATGACTATTTAAGGTTTTATATATGCTTATCCTAACTGATTGCTCTATATAGGTAGACTGAAGTATCCTTAGGATTATCCAGTTTCAATTTTTATGCAAATTGCCAAATGCAATATTTTTTGCATGTCTTCCCTTCAGAAGATGAGATTAAAATTCACATCTTTACCTCTAGAAATAAGATATCAAATCACTTACTAAAAGATAAATATGCATCTACTCAAATAAATTTTTAAACCCTGCTTTTTGCTGACTGTACTTGAAAATTTGTTGATTTAATCCATATTAATAGCTTCTATATAGACTTTTTTTAGTTTTTCAGCATAATTATTAATTGAGTGCTTTTCTTTGATTCTAATGATAGATTCGTTTGATTTATTTGGTATGATTGTTCGATCAGAAAAAATTTCGTGTATTATTTGTTCCAGACCCTTACGAATTAAATCACTGATTATGAGCCTATCTGCTTTTGTTGAATAAATGGCTTCCCCAAGACTGTTCCTAGGCACCTCTATTATCCATCCCGTAGAATTGTTATTAATTTCTGGTAAAGCTCTAACATTAGTTGTAATAACTGGACATCCTGTTGCTTGAAATTCTAAAACAGAGTAGCCATATGTGTCAGCATATGTCGGTAACAAACCAACATGGGAGTTCTTCATTAATTCAATTACTTGGTGATTGGGTAATTTGGGAAAATAATCGATCCAGTCCAAATTTTTCTGAATAAATTCTTTCGCTTTCTTAATATCATCATTTTTTTCTTGAGAAGCGTAATTATCAATCTGCAAAGAACTAACTATTGTCAATTCAATCGGGTATTTATATTTGGTTTTTAAAAATTTTAATGTTTCTATAATTTCCATTCCTCCTTTACGAAAAAAAGAGGCACCTACAAATATAAATTTTATTTTATCTTCCCAACTCAGATGCTTGTCTGAATAATGAGAAATATAGACTTTTTGAGGTGGATGTATAACTATAAGTTTAGTTTCTATGCTTTCTTTATATTCAGGAAATTTTTGTAAAAATTGTCTTTGCATATTAGCATTGCAATTAGACATGGCAATAATACGCTTACAGTAATTACTAGAAATAGCTACTAAACCCCTACGAATTGTGTCCTGATTTTTAATATTAAGTAAATCTGGTTTTGAGCCACTATGCCATGCAAGTACACAATCAAATCTTGGAATTATAGTTTCAAATGTCGTAATCCAAGGAGTATGACCATAACTAATAGCATTGAAGAAATGAAATAAACTAACTTGATTGAGATTAAAATCATAAAACTGATTCGATAAATCGGTAGAAGAGAATATTTTTCTCTTGGTAAGGCTGTTTAAAACACGCCCAATTGTTTTATGTAGGGTAAAAATGTTCCAACATTTCTGATATTGAATATTATCCACTATACCTATGATATTTCTTTGCTCTGGGTAAGTTACTGATTTGTAGCCAACAAGCATTTGTCAAATTCTCCTTTTTATTCAGTACAAAAAATTATCTTGTGACTTGCTAAAAATTAAGTGTAATTCTGAAAATTATGATAAAAATAACATGCTTTCTAGGAAGAGAGCGATCGCATCCTTATGCATGTCCGTGTCACGCGTGCGATCGCCTGCTTTTAATATTCTTCTGATATTCTTCTGTGCCAAAAGTAATAAATAATTAGAATGCCAACATGTGTAGTATGAAGCTAAGAGTGTCTATATACAACTCTAAAGCAGATAATCTTGTGGACAATTAATTTTCCCATACAGGATAGGTAATTAGGATAAGCACGCATAAACGTGTAAATAGTCATTAGATAGTATTGTTTTTTAAAATTTCAAGGGATGCTATAAAAATAAACCTCATGACTTGTCAGTTGGTCAAAGCTACTTTTTACCCTTGATTGAATCTTTATGCTATCAACTGAGTCTCGCAACACTATAGATTTGGATTTGCAGAAGTACTGGTTAATCCTAAAGCGGCGTTGGCGACCAGCTATTTCAGTGTTTGGTTCTATATTGCTGCTAGCTGCAATAATTGCATTTATTAAGCCAGGTTATAAAGCAAAAGGAAAGCTTTTGATCAAAAAAATGAACCAAACTTCTGCTTTAACAGGACTAGCACAACAAATGGGAGAATTGGACGCTCTTACTTTACAAAGCAACCCCCTCAAAACAGAATCAGAGGTAATTAGTTCTACGCCCCTTCTACAGAAGACTATAGACACACTTCAACTAAAAAATGATGATGGTAGTCCTATAGATGATATAGATAAATTTGCCAAGAAATTTAAATTTAAAGCTATTGGGGCCACAGATGTTTTAGAAATTTCTTACATAGATAGCGATCCCAAAAAAAGTGCAGCAGTAGTAAATCAGTTAATGAAGTTATATATAGAAAATAGTATACAAACCAATCGATCTGAGGCAGCTAGAACAATTGATTTTATTACCAAACAACTACCTAAAACAGAAGCTAGAGTTCATCAAGCAGATTTAGCTTTACGGCGTTTTAAACAAGAAAACCAAGTCATTGATTTACCTAAAGAAGCTGAAGTAGGGGTAGAAAATATTAGTAACTTGGATAAGCAAATAATTGAAACTCAAGCTGCACTGAAAGAAGTCAACGCTCGCCTTGCGAATATCCAAGAGAAAATGGGAATAGATGTAAGTGCAAAGCAAGCTATAGATCTTAATTCCCTGAATCAATCTTTAGGCGTGCAAAAAGCTCTACAAGAACTTCAGCAGGTGGAAGCAAAACTGAAACTTGAAAGAACTCGCTTTCTAGATATAAATCCTACGATTGTAAATTTGGTAGCAAAGAGGGATGCTCTCAAAACTTTGTTGCAAGAACGGGTAAAACAAATATATAAAAACCAACAGCAAGTTCCTAACGTAAATTTAGATATAGGACAAAGCAAACAAACACTGAATGAGGAATTAGTTAAATTAGAAGAAGAGCGTTCTGGTCTTACCAGTAGATTAATTTTGCTGTCTAGCGCCCAGAAAAATTATCAAAAACGATTAAGTATTTTGCCGAAATTAGAGGAAAAACAACGACAATTAGAGCGCCAGCTAGAAGCTGCTCAATCAACTTATCAAACTCTTTTGAAAAAGCTTCAAGAAATAAGAGTTGCAGAAAATGTAAATACAGGTAATGCTCGGATTATTCAACCAGCTTTAGTCCCCATAAGAATCTCTCTCAAAAAACCAGCGATTATTTTAGGATTAGGAATGGTAATGGCGGTTTTGCTTTCTGGAGCTACTGTCTTATTTTTAGAAGCTAGAGACACATCTGTCAAAACTCTCCAAGAAATCAAGGAATTGTTTACTTACACATTGTTAGGAGTTATTCCTTCTTTCAAGAAGCAAAGTATTTCTGGTTATAAAGATATGGAATTAACAGCAGTTCCAGAAATTCCTGTCAGAGATGCTCCCCGTTCCCCAATTAGTGATGCATATCGACAACTTCAAGCAAATCTCAAGTTTCTTAATTCGGATAAAGCTCTGCAAGTAATTGTAGTGACAAGTTCTGTCCCTAAAGAAGGAAAATCTACAGTTTCTGCTAACTTGGGAGCAGCTATAGCTCAATTGGGACGTCGGGTTTTGCTTGTTGATGCAGATTTGCGCCATTCAATGCAGCACCATATATGGGGACAGACGAATGTAGCGGGTTTAAGTGATGTCATTATCGGTCAAGCAAAATTTGAAGCAGTTGTGAATCCGGTCATGGATCGTTTGGATTTATTAACTGCTGGAGTAATTCCTCCCAATCCTTTAGCTTTATTAGATTCGAATCGCATGGGTGGGTTGGTAGAGTCCTTCTGTAAAGATTATGATTTTGTGATTATTGATGCTCCACCCCTTTTAGTGGGAGGTGACGCTTTAACTTTAGGTAAATTAGCGGATGGGCTGTTGTTAGTAGCTAGACCGGGAGTTTTAAATTATACTAGCGCCGCCGCCTCTGCAGAGTTATTAGAAAATTCAAGTTTAGAGGTTTTAGGTCTGGTAATTAATGGAGTAATTCTGGAAAACGAATCGGATAGCTACTTTCACTACACCAAACGATACTACAGCCAACAAAAGTCTGCTATTGATCAAAAAACCCTATCTTATAGGTAATTTGTACAGTCGTAATTTATCTGATTAGGTCAATTTCCCTGGCGATGGCATTGAATTTAGTATTTTGATAATGAAGTCAGACAAATTAAAGCTCTTGATTGGTTGCCTCATCCACAATTCTTTGGCTCGCAATACTCTATGGATGTTGTTTGCTCAAGGAATTGGCTTAGTTTTGCAAGCTGGCTATTTTGTTGTTATTGCGCGATCGCTGGGAGTACAAGAATATGGAGCTTTTGTGGGAGCGACTTCTCTGGTCTCGATTCTAGCTCCTTTCGCGACTTTAGGAAGTGGAAATCTTCTCATTAAAAATGTATCTAGAAATCGTGCTGTGTTTCGGGAATATTGGGGAAATTCCCTATTGATGACCTTTGTATTTGGTTTGGTTTTGACTGTTATTGTGCTGTTGATAGCACCAATTACCCTACCAAAAGCCATCCCACTTTTGTTAGTTTTTTTAGTAGCTGTAACTGATTTAATTTTTTACCGAATTTTAGCTACAGCAGGACAAGCTTTTCAAGCTGTTCTATGGCTTGGTAAAACAGCTCAACTTAATATCTTGCCAAATGTAACGAGATTAATTGCAGCATTTGCCTTAGCTAGTTTCTTTCCCAATCCAAATGCACTCAATTGGGCATTTTTATACCTAAGTAGTACAGCTACCTCTGCTAGTGTGGGAGTTATACTGGTTCATCGCCATTTAGGAACTCCAAAACTGGCTGTATCGCGTATCAAACCAGAAATTTTAGAGGGATTTTACTTTTCAGTCAGCTTGTCTGCCCAAACTATATATAACGATATTGATAAAACAATGCTGGCACGCTTGGCAACTTTACAAGCTACAGGTATATACGCAGCTGCTTATCGTTTGATTGATGTTACTTTCGTGCCTGTACGATCGCTTTTGGCTGCGGCTTATGCGAAGTTTTTTCAAAGTGGAGTTACCGGGATTGGGGGAACGATCGCTCTTTCCAAGCGTCTTTTACCCATCGCCGGAATTTATGGTGCGATCACTGGAATTGCCTCATTTGTTTTTGCTCCAGTTGTACCCTACGTATTAGGTCACGAATACGCTGGTTCGGTAGAAGCTTTACGTTGGCTAGCACCGCTCACCTTTCTCAAAGCCATGCATTATTTTGCCGCAGATACCTTAACAGGAGCAGGTTTTCAAGGCATGCGCAGTTTCATGCAAGTGATTGTAGCTGCATTCAACATTTTAGTAAACCTTTGGCTCATTCCTGCCTACTCGTGGAGAGGAGCAGCATGGTCTAGTCTGGCTTCAGATGCATTTCTCATGCTCGCTTTGGGAATTTTGGTCGTTTTTCTTGCTCAGCAACCACTTAAAAAATAGTTTATTTACTAGTTGTTTACGTTAATTATGCAAAAGAAATTTGTAGTATCTATACCAAGAGTAATTGAAAAAATATTTGTTGTTATCTCGCTTTTATTTTTATCAGGTGCAATTTTACCCCTTTTAGACGAAGCCGGAGAGTATATAACATCAAAGATTATTTCTCTTTTCATTCAAACAGTTATTTCATTTCTAATTGTGGTATGGTTTAGAGAAGTTTTTCACACTGCTATTCGAGAAAAGCTTTTGTGGATTTTCATCGCACTTGCTATCTTCTCAACCTTGTGGTCTCCTCTGCCATTAGCTACCTTACGTAGCAGCATATTTCTAGTAGAAATAACTTTGTTTGCAGTATACTTAGCTGCAAGATTTACCTTCAAAGAACAATTGCAATTATTAGCTTGGATGTTTGCGTGTGCAGGGTTACTCTCCATTGTAGCTGCTTTAGCATTACCAAGTTATGGAATTATGGGTATGGGCAACGCTTTGACTCCTGAGGCCACTATTCATGCAGGAACTTGGCGAGGTATATACATACACAAAAATACCTTTGGTCGCGTTATGGTTCTCAGCGCATTAGTCTTCCTAATATTTGTCAGTGGTAGTTACTTAGAACGTTGGATAGGATGGATTGGCTTAGGATTGTCAGTTAGCCTCATTGCACTTTCAACCTCGAAAACAGCTCTGGTAGTTTTGCTAGCTATTATTGCTTTATTGCCTTTATACAGAGCTTTGCGTTGGAATTACACTATAGCTTTACCATTTTTCATTACTGTAATACTTCTAGGTAGCAGTGCAGCTGTACTTCTTGTTGATAACGCAGAAAGCATTGCTAATGCTCTTGGTAGAGATCTTACCCTTACTGGTCGTACTTACATTTGGATTGCTGTTATTAATAAAATCCAAGAACATCCTTGGTTGGGTTATGGATATGATACCTTTTGGCGAGCAGGATGGAATGGAGATGCTGCAGATATTTGGTCGATTTTAAGATTTGAAGTTGCTCATTCTCACAATGGTTTTTTAGATTTGGCTCTTGACACGGGTTTGCTGGGAACGTCTATATTTATATTAAGTTTTGGCAATACTTGCATTCAAGCAATCAAATACGTACGCGCTACTAAAACTTCAGAGGGATTATTTCCAATATTATTTTTAACCTTATTACTAATAGTAAATTTAACTGAGAGTTCTTTAACTAGAATACCTATATTTTGGATTTTATATATAATAGTGATTTTCAAAACCAATAACGATTGGGAAAATGCTCTACTACTAAATAAGTTTGATTATACTATAATTACTCCAAAAAATAATTTCCAATCAAAGCGCAAAAAATTTTCTGTCAAAAAACAAGAAAATTGATTGTCATTACATCTAATCTTATTGGCTGGATATTTAGCTATCAACTCCTATTTTTTTATAGGCTTCTATAGTCTGTTGTGCCAAATTGTTCCAATTAAAATTCTCAAGAGGAGCTGGCTGGAAGCGCGGTTTCTGCAAAGCCCATTCCAACGCCGCTTCCATATGTGAAGAAATAATTTCTCCTTCGTAAGTATATACCCACTCTTGGCCAACTTGAGCTTGAAGCTCACTAAGTGCTCCTTGCAAAGGGACTAATACTGGGCAACTAAATGAAAGTGCTAGCAACGCACTGCCAGAGTTTAAAATTTCTCGATATGGTAAAACTACCAAGTCAGCAGCACGAAAGTATAGCTGTGCTTTGTCCTTAGGTATGAAATCTAAGTGCATTTTTACCCGATCGTCTAAGGTAGCTTCTGTTCGCAGATCTTGTTCTAATGCTGGAGTTCCCGGACGTCCTGCAATATAGAGGATAGTCTTTGGATCTTGAAATTCTCTAAAAGCTCGAATTAATTGGATTATATTTTTATAGGATCTTATCCTGCCAAAAAATAGTAATACTTTGGTAGAAGGAGGAATTTCCAGTAGAGCACGAGCTTGTTGAGAACTGACGACATCTGGATACTCCTCTCGGTAGTGACCGTGGGGAATGACAAATCCAGGTAGATTTTTTAACCTGGGGAAGCGCTCCTGTGCTGCTGTCATACCAACCTTGCTAAGACTGATATAACCATCCAGCCGTTGGGTAAATGCTTTCCAAAACCAAGTTTCTAGCTGAGGATAAAGATGCTCGTGAGATTTAAGGTTGTGTACTGTCCATAGAATTTTTGTACCTTTGAGACGAACCAGATCCATTAGTATTAATAAAGCTTGAATTTCGACTAATGCCTTTAAAATGTTTTGTTTATTAAGGGATGATTCAGGCCAGTGTAAATGCCAGATTTGATACTTTTTAGCCAGTAGATTTTCTATCGATGCTTCATCGACTTTTACTCCTAATTTTTCTATGTGGGAATAAAGCAGCCAATTGTAGGGATTTTCCTTGCGATTTTGAAAAGCTGGAAGAGCTATAATTCTCATTTGTCTTTGAATTTAATTGCACCATGTCTAATTAGTGCTGTTCAAATGAGAGCTTACCTAAAAATCTTAAAAAGGAACACTATCTCCTGAGTATTTACAGCTTTATGTATGCTTATCCTCATTAATTATCCTGTAGACAAAAATAATTATCCTCAGGATTATCCACCTTACTATTGTGTTCAAAAAATCTAAACTTCATAATACATACATTATTGATTTTAGAAAGCTGGTAATCATAGCAATGCTGCAAATATTTAGTCTATTTTTATGTTTGAAGTTAGCTGCTGTTGCAACAGTTTTTAAAACTAATTCTTTGCAGTAGAGGCCTTATTCTTATATTGCTTGTTAAGTATATAAAAATGCAAGTAAACAAGAGATTTAATAGGAATTTTATGTTCGATAAACCTAGCGTGGTTATCTATAGGAACTTTTTGCTTGCAGCTTCCGAAACTTTTATACGAAGTCAGACAGAAATGCTACAGCATTTTATTCCATCCTACGTAGGTTTGCGGTTTATAGCTGGCTTGGGACTTCCGAAGGAGCGAACCTTGATAGTAAATAGAGGTGGATTACTTGGCAAGATCGGGGAAGTTTCCACGAAACTGCGAGGGTTTGGACCTGCTTTTGTTCAGCAAGTAAAAAATTTGCATCCTGTACTAGTTCACGCTCATTTTGGACAGGATGGTGCGATCGCTTTGCCTTTGGTAAAAAATTTACAGGTTCCTTTGGTAGTTACCTTCCACGGACTTGATGCTACGGTTAGAAACGAGTATGCAGAACACTCTTTGACTCAACGAATGTACTTTCGTCGTAGAGAACAGTTAAAGCATGAAGCTAAATTGTTTATTGCTGTTTCAGAGTTCATCAAGCAAAAGTTAATGCAACAAGGTTTTCCACCAGAGAAAATAATTGTTCATTATATCGGTGTAGATACTGAACGATTCCAACCCGATCCAGCCTTGCAGCGCAAGCCAGTGGTTTTGTTTGTGGGGCGACTGGTGGAAAAAAAAGGATGTGAGTATTTAATTCGGGCCATGAGTGCAGTACAAGCAGCAATACCAGAAGTGGAGCTAGTGGTAATTGGGGATGGTGTGCTTCGCAGCAGTCTTGAACAGCTGGCAAAGAAATTGCTTAAGCACTATCGATTTCTGGGTGTGCAACCTCCAGAGAGCGTACGGACTTGGATGCAAACAGCCAAAATTTTTTGTGTTCCTAGTATTACAGCTCGGTCAGGGGATTCAGAAGGCTTTGGTATGGTATTTATTGAAGCCCAGGCTACGGGTTTACCAGTGGTGAGCTTTATCAGTGGTGGTATTTCCGAAGCCGTAGCTGATGGTGAAACTGGCTTGTTGGCGCCAGAAGGAGACTGGCAAAAGCTTGCCATGTATATTAGGCGCTTGCTAACGGATCGGGAACTTTGGCAAAAATTTAGTCGCAACGGTCAAGTAAGGGTACGTAACAACTTTAATTTACGCCATCAGACTCGTGTTTTGGAGAGCATTTATAACGACAAAGTTTTGCAGTCAGCGTTTATGAATTCAACTTGATTTGGAAAGCAAAAAAATCGTGGAGGTAAAACACGTGAAAATAGGATTTCTCCACAAAGTCAATACTACTCCTCCAAAAAGTGGTGGTTCAGTACATACTTATCAGGTATCTAGATACCTTGCACAACAGGGACATCAACTATACGCGTTGGATAATGAAAAAGGTTCTCAGTTTGCTCAACGTTTTCCCCGTTCTTTCCAAGGACTGAGGATTCTGATTCAGAAGGCGGATCTGCTCTACTTCCGGGTGGATGGTAGGGTTGGTTGGGAAATCACCTCCATTATTCCTGGCTTGTTTGCATCTGGTAAGCCCATTGTTTGGGAAATCAATGCAACTTTAGAGGAGCTGAAGGTTCTTCCTAGTTTCCAGCGATGGCGCGATCGCTTGGGTGCTCCTTTGAGAGAGTTAAGTGCTCGTAGGGTTAGTGCAGCCTTATGCGTGTCCAAGCCTCTTGTAAATTATGCTCGCGATCTGGGTATTGAACGAGCAATTCTTGTTCCTAATGGCTCAGACCCGGAGATGTTCCGTCCTGATTTGCACCAGCCATCTGTTTTCCCAGGTCTGGAAAACAAATTTCGCGTCCTTTGGGCAGGTTCGACCGACTACAGCTGGCATGACTTTCAGACAGTTGTTGCCTGTGCTTTGCAAATCCAATCTATCGATCCGGAAATAGGCTTTGCCATTGTCGGACAGCAACCCAATTTCACCGAACAGCAGTTTCCAAACAATATCCGTTTCTACTCACCGGTATCTTATTTAGAAGCACCGCGCTTATTTGCTTCTGCGCATGTGGGGCTATGTCTGTACCGCGAAATTAACTGGTCCAAGTATGGCTTTTTTTTCTCACCCCTGAAGCTCTTTGATTATGCAGCTTCTGGTTTACCTGTTATTTACAGTGACATCAGCGAACTTAATCGAGTGGCTGGCAGCTTTGGTCTTAGGATCGCAATAGGAGATGTGAATGGTCTCACACAAGAAATTTTACGACTCAAACAACAACCAAATCTTTATGCTCGCCTATCTCAGGAAGCTCGCCAAGCGGTTCTAGATTATTATAACTGGACTCGTGTTGGTGCTCAAACTGAAGAATTGCTTTTAGCTGTTGCAGAAGGTGCGAAATGGAAAGCGACCGGTCGTGTCGGTCGTTTTTTATTTCCAAGTCAAAGTAAATAAACAAGGTATTTTTGGTAGCTATGAAAAACTTGCTTGGAAACGCGATCGCCTTCCCTAAAGTTAGCGTTGTCATACCTACTTATAATGTTCGTCGTTACATTGCTGACTGTCTTATTTCTGTGCAACGCCAATCCTTGAAGGAATTTGAAGCTCTTATTGTTGATGACGGATCCACTGATGGAACAGCGGAAATTGTCCAGTCTTGGTGCCAACAAGATCCACGCTTTAAACTTCTGCAAAAACCGAATGGCGGATTATCTTCGGCAAGAAATCATGGCATCCGTCATGCTCGTGCTAATTATATTGCTTTATTAGATGGAGATGATGCTTACGAACCAGATAAACTATCTACCCATGTAGCGTTACTGGATGCTTGTGCAGATGTAGGTGTTGTTTATAGTGCTTCCCGAGCTATTCGCGATGACGGTCGACCAACCTTTGTATGTTTGAGTGGAAAGCCAATTTATCCAGATCCATTGTTGGCTTTGCTGTGCAAGAACTTTATCGGTCATGGCTCAAACGCTGTATTCCGACGATGCATCTTTGATGAAGTGGGAGAGTTTAACGAAAATCTCAAAAGCAGCGAAGATGTAGATTTCTGGCTGAGAGTGGCAGCTTCGAGACGTTGGCGCTTCTATCGAGAGCCGCAAATTCTTTCGCTTTATCGAGTACGCCAGTCTGGACTGTCTTTCAATGTAGCACAAATGCAGCACTGCAACGAGCAAGTTATACAAGCAGCTAAAGAGCGATCGCCAAAGGAAGTTGGTCCCATGCTACATACTGCTCGTGCCTATCTGTACCGTTATCTAGCACGCCTGTCCCTCACTGCTGGTAACGTTACAGCAGCACGTCGCTTTATAAACCTTGCTTTAGCAGAAAATTGGTCTATTTTCCTGCGCGACCCCCGTTCTTTGCTGACACTGGCTGCTGTCTTCTCAGCACCAATTGCTAAACCTATTATTCGACAAGCACTTGGTTATGTAAAACATAATTAGGGCTGTATGCAAAAGATGTTTGAGTAGAGTTTTTATGGCTAAAAAGCAAGCAATCACCAGGCGACGTGCTTTGTTAGGCTTGAGTGCATTGGCGGGTATGGGAATGTTCTGTACTAAAGCTGGAGGATTTAAGCATATTAACAATCAATTTTTAGCGATCGCGTTTCAGCAGAGAAACTTTTCTGTTAGGGGTAATGCTCCTCTACGCAGTCGAGCTGCGGCAAAAGGATTAATTTACGGAGCAGCAGCATCCTACAGTAAATTATCTTCGGATAGGGAATTTGCACAGAAATTTGCACAAGAATGCGCTATTGTCGTACCAGAAGCAGAGCTGAAGTGGGATGCCCTTCGCCCCAGTCCAAGTCGTTTTGACTTTACTAAAGCCGATTGGATAGCTAAGTTTGCTCGCAGTCACGGTATGCTTTTTCGCGGTCATGTTTTAGTTTGGCACGAAGCTTTACCGAAATGGTTTGCAACTGCAGTTAACAAGCAAAACGCCGAGCGGATGTTAGTCGAGCATATCAGGACAGTTGCTGGACATTATGCTGGCAAAATTCACTCCTGGGATGTGGTCAATGAAGCAGTCCTTCCTGAAGATGGACGTTCTGATGGCTTGCGAAATTCACCGTGGCTTCAGTTTTTAGGTCCAAATTATATAGATCTTGCCTTTCGAGTTGCTGCTGAGGCAGATCCGCACGCTTTACTGGTATACAACGATTTTGGTTTAGATTATCAGTATGAGGAACCCAGAAGAGTCGCCGTGCTGAAGTTGCTGGAGCGTTTGAAGTCTGGTGGTTCGCCCGTGCAAGCTCTTGGTATTCAAGCTCATTTGTGGGGGGATAAAAATGGCACGTTGAACTTGAAAGTGCTGAGAAAATTCCTCCGCGATGTTGCAAGCATGAATCTGAAAATTCTGATCACGGAATTGGATGTTACTGACAAAAATCTTCCCTTGGATGTTTCTGTTCGCGATCGCTTAGTTGCTGCTACCTATGAAGATTACTTGGATACAGTCTTGCAAGAACCAGCAGTAATTGCAGTATTAACCTGGGGATTGAGCGATCGCTACACGTGGTTGAATTGGTCTAATTCACGTCAAAGATTGGATCGCTGGCCTGCTCGCTCTCTACCACTGGATAATGATTTCAAACGCAAGTCCGCATGGAACGCCATCGCCCGTGCTTTTGACGCGGCTCCCAAACGACCCTCAACATAAGTCCAAGCAAGTCATTTCCAATACTTATCTTGACAAACATCATTATCTATGATATCTGAAATGGGGTATTGGTACGCAACAGTTCTCCCCCTTTTCCCATCTCCCGAGTTTACAATCCCCGATGAGTTATGTCTAAAGAATTTACTGTTGGTAGTAAAGTCCGTGTCATCGCACTACCGCCCTATGTTAAAACTGCCGATCCCATGCCTATGCTACGACCTCCTGACGTTATTCGCGTAGGCGAAGAGGGCATAGTTTTGGACCGTCGTCCCGGGGGATACTGGAGTGTTCGTTTTACTAGGGGAGCTTTTTTGATGGAAAGTCAATATATTGAAAGCGCAGAAGATAAACGTTGATCCCTAATGCTGTTAAGTCTGTCTGTGTTTGCGATACTTTGTTATCCTCTCCAGGGTGAAGGGATAGCCGTTGTAGAAACTACTTCTTGCCCAAGTAATTCGATCGCCGTTCTACCGCAGTTAGGACAAGTCACAGCTATTTCTCGAATTGGAGGTACTTTATTACACTCCGATAACAATCCCTGCTGACAATAATAGCACTCATAAAACACTCGACTAATTGGCTTGTCACAATCAAGAATTCTGATATGCTGACAAGGTCGTGGTTCTAATTCTTTTTGCGCTATCGGTCTGGGTTTTTGCAATTTCGGCTTTTGCGGTTTCATTTCCATAAATTTTTACTGATAGTGGCTTTTCACACCAAAGTAAAACCACACTGTTGTAGCAGTGTGGCGAGCTTTAGTATAACGCGTGGTACTGTGAAAAACTACAATACTAAATAGCTTGATTTTAGGCTGATAGAAATATTATCTTGCCACAGATGCGTTTTTAAGCTTAAGTGCATTTTTGAGTAAAGGCGATCGCTGCAAAACTGCCAATATTAACTCTTTAAGTATTAATTAAAAAAAAGTAAAT